>Ga0255087_1000081_pt1 | contig 43283 bp, 34 predicted proteins | sample Colum_Miss_RepA__FD_188561 | JGI IMG/M metagenome (GOLD analysis project Ga0255087, IMG submission 188561) | Freshwater microbial communities from Columbia River, Oregon, United States - Colum_Miss_RepA_8d | ecosystem: Environmental > Aquatic > Freshwater > River | place: USA: Oregon | collected...
CCACGGGTGTGATTGCGGGCTTGAGCAGCACGCAGGTGAATGCGCTCACGACGGATCAGGTGGCGGCGCTGACGACGGCGCAGGCGGCTGCACTCACGACGACGCAGACCATCGGTCTGAGTAGCACGCAGGTGGGTTCGCTTGAGACGGCGGACCTGCAGAAGGTGACGACGAGCGCGTTTGCGGCGATCAAGACGGACGCGATCGTGGGTCTGAGCTCGGAGCAGGTGAATGCGCTGACGACGGATCAGGTGGTAGCGCTGACGACGGCACAGTCGAATGCGCTCACGAGCACCCAATCGGTGGGTCTGAACACGACGCAGGCGCCGACGCTGGAGACGGGTGACCTCTCGGCGATGACGACCAGTGGCTTTGCGGCGCTGACGGAGGCGACGGTTGCGGCGCTGACCAGCACGCAGGTGAGCAGTCTGACGACGGATGAGGTGAAGGCGCTGACGACGGGTCAGGCGGGAGCCTTGATCGCGCAGCAGCTACAGGGCATCACGACGAGCCAGACGGCGGCGATTGAGTCGACCGACTTGGCGAAGATGACGACCAGTGCGTTGGTGGCGATGGCCCCTGGCGTGATGGCGACGCTGAACTCGACGCAGTTTGGTGCGTTGACGACGGATCAGGTGAAGGCGTTGACGACGGCGCAGGCGGCGGCGTTGACGAGCACGCAGACGGTGGGTCTGACGAGCACGCAAGCGGCGGTGCTGGAAGGCGCTGACCTGGCCAAGCTGAGTACGACGGCGCTGAGCGCGATCACGACGGGTGCGTTCGCTGCGGTGGCCACGGGCGACATCACGAGCCTGAGCGGCCCGCAGATGGGTGCTTTGACGAGCGCTCAGGTGACGGCATTGACGACGAGCCAGGCGGCGGTGCTGGGCACGACGCAGACGGTGGGTCTGGTGTCGAGCCAGACGGCGGGTCTGGAGACGGCGGACTTGGCGGCGCTGACGACGACGGCGTTTGCTGCGCTGACGACGGGCGTGGTGTCGACGCTGAGCGGTGCACAGATGGGTGCGCTCACGACGGATCAGGTGACGGCGCTGACGACGGCACAGGCGGCTGCGTTGACGGCGACGCAGGCTGGTGGCATCACGACGGTGCAGACGGCAGCGTTGGAGTCTGGGGACTTGAACAAGCTCTCGACGAGCGCGTTTGAGGCGATTGCGACGGGTATGATTGCGGGTCTGAGCGCAGCCCAAGTGGGCGCTCTGACGAGCGCACAGGTGACGGCGCTGACGACGGCACAGGCTGCGGCTTTGACGAGCACGCAGACGGCTGGGTTGACGACGAGCCAGGCAGCGGGTCTGGAGTCGGGAGACTTGAACAAACTCACGACGGATGCGTTTGCGGCGATTGAGCCGAGCGTGACGGCGAAGTTGAGCAGCACGCAGGTGGGTGCGCTGACGAGCACGCAGGTGACGGCGCTGACGACGGCACAGGCCAATGCGTTGACGAGCACGCAGTCGGTGGGTATCACGACGAGCCAGACGGCGGCGTTGGAGACGGCGGATCTGTCGGTGATGACGACGAGCGCGTTTGCGACGATTGCGACCGGTGTGATTGCGGGCTTGAGCAGCGTGCAGTTTGGTGCGTTGACGACGGATCAGGTGAAGGCGCTGACGACGGCGCAGGCGGCGGCGTTGACGAGCACGCAGGCTGTGGGCATCACGACGGTGCAGACGGCGGCGTTGGAGTCTGGGGACTTGAACAAGCTCACGACGGCTGCGTTTGAGGCGATTGACACGGCGGTGATTGCGGGTCTGAGCGGCACGCAGGTGGGTGCGTTGCTGAGCACGCAGGTGACGGCGCTGACGACGGCACAGGCGGCAGCGCTGACGGCGACGCAGGCTGGTGGCATCACGACGGTGCAGACGGCGGCGTTGGAGTCTGGGGACTTGAACAAGCTGTCGACGGCGGCGTTTGCGGCGATTGCCACGGGTGTGATTGCGGGCTTGAGCAGCACGCAGGTGAATGCGCTCACGACGGATCAGGTGGCGGCGCTGACGACGGCGCAGGCGGCTGCACTCACGACGACGCAGACCATCGGTCTGAGTAGCACACAAACGACTGCAATCGAGAGCCAGGACTTGGCCGCACTGACAACAATCGCTATTGGCGGGTTGACCAGCAGTACGTTCAGGTCGTTGACGACAACAGCGTTGACGACAATCAGTACCACCCAGATGGCCGCCTTGAATGGTGAGCAAGTTACAGCACTAACCACGGATGGTTTTGCTTCACTGTCGCCGCAGGTGGTTGCGGTTCTGACCTCCTCGCAGATGGGCGCTTTGAGTAGTACCCAAGTGAGCGCATTGACAACATCCCAGGCTGCTGGCTTGACTACCGCACAGACTGTAGGTATCACAACCAGCCAGACAGCGGCACTGACAGCGGCTGATATTGCAAAGTTCACCACCAACGCCTTCTCGGCCCTGTCTACCTCGGTAGTAGCAAGCCTGGCCTCAACTCAGGTAGCAGCGTTCACCACTGCGCAGATAGTGGCCCTGACAACGTCTCAGGCAGCCGCCCTCACATCGACACAAACCTCTGGCTTCAGTACCGCGCAAACAGTGGCGTTGGAGTTGGAAGATGTGGTCAAGCTGAGCACATCTGCGCTCGATTCCCTGTCATTGACTGCATCTGCCAGCCTGACCAGCTCGCAAATCAATTCTCTGACGTCGACCCAAGTCGCCTCACTGACAACGGAACAGGTAGTGGCTCTGGTTTCGGCTCAAATAGTGAATCTGGGAACGCTACAAGCATCCGCGTTGACTTCCACACAGATGCTAGCTCTGGAGGCTACAGATCTGGCGAAGATGAACACGACAGCGTTCAGCAGCCTCTCAACGAGTGTCATGGGTACTCTGGGTTCGAACCAGGTGGCTGCATTGACCACAACACAGATTGCGGCCATCACTACAACCCAGGCTGCGGCCTTGAGTGAAATTCAGTCGGCCGCGCTGTCAGGTACACAGTTGGCGGCAATCACGGTACAGAACGTGCCCAAGCTAAGCTCTGCAGCCATCGCAGCACTGGCTCTGGCGTCGTTCCCCAAGCTGAGCGTTTCTCAATTCAATAGCTTGCTGGCTTCGCAGGTCGTGGCCTTGACCACGGCGCAGATTATCGAGTTGGTTACTGCCCAAACGGCTGGCATGGGTACGTTGCAGGCGGCATCGCTGACCAGTACACAGGTCGCAGCCATGGAGGTTACGGACCTCACCAAGTTGAACACCAGCGCCTTTGCTTCCCTGACAAGCAGTGTCGTGGGCAACTTGGATGCAACCCAGGTGACAGGTTTGTCGACCGCACAGATCGTCGCTCTCACGACAACCCAAGCCGCGGCGCTGGGTTCGACACAAGTTGCATCGCTCACCGGTACACAAGTGGCTGTGGTGACAACCAATAATCTGGTCAAGTTCAGCACCACGGCGCTCTCATCCATCGACCTGTTGGCAGTATCCAAGCTCACGAGCACGCAGATGAACAGTCTGACCACCGCACAGGTGGCGGCGCTCACAACGGATCAAGTCGTAGCATTGGTGAGTGTGCAGATCGCGAACCTGGCGACTTCACAGGCTGGTGCCCTGACCAGCACGCAAGTGGTTGCGTTGGAGCCGACGGATATCGCGAAGATGAATACGTTAGCCGTTGCCAGTTTGACGACCAGTGCCATGGCATATCTGGACGTGACGCAGGTCAATGCCATGACGACAAGCCAGATGGCTGCGTTGACCACTTCGCAAGCCGGTGCGTTGGGAACCGATCAAGCGGCAGCCTTGACAGGCACGCAGTTGGCTGCTATATCTACGCAAGATATCGCTGTATTGAGCACGGCAGCAGTGTCTTCACTGGCATTGGCTGCAATGGCTAAGCTGACGAGCACGCAAGTCAATAGCTTGACGACGGCACAGGTTGTGGCCCTGACCACAGCGCAGATTGTTGAATTGGTTACCGCGCAAGCAGCCGGTATGGGTACGCTGCAAGCAGCAGCTCTCACCAGCACACAGGTAGCGGCCATGGAGGTCGTGGACCTCAGTAAACTCAATACGAGTGCGCTTGCTGCTTTGACGACCAGTGTGATCGGAAACTTGGATGCCAGCCAGGTGGCGGGGTTGACAACCACGCAGGTAGCGGCACTGACGACAACGCAAGCCGCTGCGTTGGGTTCCGTCCAGTCCGCCGCACTCACCGGGAATCAGGTGGCTGTGGTGACAACCAGTGATCTGATCAATTTCAGCACAGTAGCGTTGTCTGCGATCGATTTGCTGGTGGTGCCGAAGCTCACCAGCAACCAGCTCAACAGCTTGACCTCGACTCAAGTAGTGTCACTCACCACAGATCAGATCGTTGCCTTGTCGACGGCCCAAGCATCTAGCTTGGGAACATTGCAAGCGGCCTCTTTGACCAGCTCTCAAGTGGTTGCGATGGAAGGCGGGGATCTTGGTAAGCTCAACACAGCCGCGTTCTCGAGCCTGACCACTGGTGTCGTTAAGAGTATTGGTACAGCCCAAGTGTCCAGCATCACGACCAATCAAATGGTAGCGCTGACAACTGCTCAAGCGGCCAGCCTTGTCTCTGACCAGTCCGCACTGTTAAGCTCCGCACAATTGTCGGCTCTGAACACCACTAACGTGTCAAGCCTGTCCACTTCTGTGCTAAACGCATTGACTGTCTTCGACAAGATGGGTACGACTCAGGTCAACAGTCTCACCACGCTGCAGTTTGCGGCTCTGAGCACCGATCAGATTGTTGCGCTTACCACGACACAAGTGGCTGCCTTGGGTGAATCTCAGGCAGGTGCCTTGTCTGCGAATCAGCTGAATGCGATGCAGGTGGCAGACTTGTCGAAGATGAATACGCTGGCGTTGCAGTCCATCACGACGGCTACCCTGACTGCTTTGTCAACGGACAGTCTGAATCAACTGACCACAACTCAGTTTGAAAGCTTGAGCGTTACTCAGATTTCTGGCTTGTCAACGAATCAGTATGCCTCTTTGTCTACTGGGTTGGCGCGCGCCATATCTAGCTCGCAGATATCGTCTATTGAAACACGTGACCTGCGTGTCATGTCAACCGATTCTGTGCGTGCCTTGACTACGGCCTCTTTGGTGGAGTTGACTGATCCGCAATTGTTGTCGCTCCAGACCATGCAGGTCGCCAGTTTGACAACGACCCAAGTCAAAGAGTTGACGGCCAATCAGGTGAGTGTCCTCTCTAGCAACCAAGTAAGAGCTCTTGGATCGGATCAACTGAACTCGTTGGGAACCTCGAATATGGGTGTTCTGTCGTTGGCTCAATTGAAGGCTGTAACGACCGAGGTTCTGAGCCAATTAAGCACCACGAACTTGCGCGTCATCACCGCTGACAACTGGAGTGGGCTGACAACTGGTCAAGTTTCCAGTTTGACGTCGACACAGGTCCAGGCACTGACAAACGAACAGTTGGCAGCCTTGACAAATGGGCAAATGGCGAACCTCACTACTGAACAAGTAGGATGGCTTACTACATCCGAGTTCACCCAGATCTCTGGGTTGCAATTGAAGGTATTGGGAACGAGTCAGATTCAGGCGCTCGAGACAGAGGACTTGTCCTCATTCAACTTGGATCAAATCCAATCTCTGCCCACGTCAAGTGTGCAGGCATTCACAACCGAGCAAGTAGCAGCCCTTACCTCCGATCAGGCAACATATTTGCTGCCATCTCAGATCGCGGCCATGTCGCCAGCACAGGTTCAGGCAGTGAGCAGCGAAGATCTGCGTGTATTGGACATGACGCAGTTGCAGGCCATCACAACCTCCGCCTTGATAAGTTTGAGTACGACGGCGATTCAGTCACTTGCTGACAGCCAGATTGGGCTGTTGAGCGTCAATCAAATTAAGTCGCTCACAACTGAGCAGGTGGCAGGCCTTGCAACATCACAAGTCCAACAACTGTTGGATTCACAACTGGCGGTGTTGTCGACGACTCAAGTCCAAGCCATAGAGACTGAAGATTTGGTAGCTTTGACAGATGCACAGCTTCCTCTTCTGACGCTGAATCAGATCAAGAGCCTGACAACCAGTCAGATTGTTGCGATCACAACAGCACAAGTCCAGGTTTTGGACGCAACGCAGGTGGGTGCAATGAGTCTGGCCCAGGTGGAAGCCTTGAGCAGCGAGGATTTCCAGCTTCTGAATATTGATCAGTTGCAATACTTGACTACTGGTGTCGTGAGCAACCTGAGTACTGATCGGATTCAACAACTGACCACTGATCAAGTCGCCATGTTGAGTCAAAAGCAAGTAAAAGTCTTGACTACTGCACAAATAGTTGCATTGACAACGGATCAGATTGGTAACTTGAACGCTGATCAGTTGACGGTCATCTCTTCTACGCAGTTGCGAGCAATCGATCTACAGGACGTACCATTCTTGACTGGCGCACAGTTTGATGCCCTGGGTTATTCCAAAGTAAATAGCCTGACTTCAGATCAGAAAGCGGCTGTCACGACTACGCAAATCGCGGCAATCACTGACGAGAGCATCCAAGGAATATTCATATGAATATTAAAGGGTGGTCTATGGACTTCATGCACGACCAACTAGAAGTTGGCAGAACATTCAAGCTATTTAACGTCATTGATGACTTCAACCGTGAGGCATTAGGCATTGAGCTGGACTTCTCGCTCCCATCAGAGCGGGTAATACTGGCGCAAAAACAGATCATCAGCTTGCGAGGCAAGCCGCAGATGATGCGTTGAGACAATGGCTCCGATTACATCAGTGAGGCGGTCACCAGACCTGGGCTCAAGACTGGGGCGATGGTCTGTCGCAGCCGGAAATTCCAACTTCTGAGCGGTAAGGAAATTGGGTCAGGGTCAATGTCAGATTAGACTTTTTTCAAAATGGTAAGAAGATGAGGGCCTCGCCACTCTTGTTGTATCAATTCAAATGCACCAACAAATCCATACATAGTTGCCCATCTATTTTTATCATCGAAATAGAGTGAAAAAGTCTCTTCAGTAATAATATTGACGTGGGTGGGGTCTCGAAATGCTTCAACTTTAGGATAAGCCGGTGTAAATGACAGAAATAGTCCTCCAATCTTCAAGACTCTATAGACTTCGTTCATAAGTTCTACGAAGCAATTTCTTCGGTTGGGAACGTATGCAACTCTCGGTACGTGTTCTATAAAATCATGTGCCGTTACGTAGTCGAAGTAGGCGTTTTCATACGGGATTGACTCGATGGAGAGGTCGGCACGTTTTATATTACTGTCGATATCCTCCCTAATATCTACGCCGTACACCTCGTCAGCGTTGAATGTGTTCTTAGGTATTGGTCCACAACCTATATCCAGTGCTTTAGTCATTTTTTCTTTCTTTCTCGTTACGGTGTTAGCGGTGAAGCCAAGAAGTGGCGTATGAAGTACTCAATAATTGAATTCTGGTGCTTTACCGATTGGTTGAGGCATATTGCCTCTATTACGTCCATGTTTGTTGGTATCAGACCGAAGCGACAAGTTTCAAAAATTCCTTCCGGCACAGGTTGATACAGGACCAGTGCACGCGCATCTGAAAACCGCAGAATGTCAAGCACGCCACTTCGTACGGCAATGATCTTGACGCTAGGCGTACCGTGGATCGTTCGAATGAGCTCCCTGTGGCTGAGACGAATGGCTGTGGCGCCCTCGATGGTCTCGTCCCCGTACTCCTGGATCCCGCTCACGTTTACAAAGATGTTCGGCAGGCTCAGGCTCCTGAGTTGACTTACTATGCCGCTCCAGTTTGGCTTGTAGTCACTGAACTGGGTCCCCGCGGTGGGAAACAGCACGACAGAACCTTCCGGAAGACTATTTGCAGCACTTTCAGCTGAGAAGTAGGCGCGCAGCACGGCCACATCTTCTTGCGTGTGCGGAAGTATCTTGTTGTAGTGCGATGGGGTGGCCCAGCAGGCCAAAAGGCCCGCGTCTCTCATGTGGGGTTCAAACTTCCGTTGCAGCCCGAGATCAGGGAACCTCTGTGATAAATGCAGGGCGAAGTCGTGCTTCCAATAGTCGACTACTATCAGCCTATTCGGGACCTGCCCGAATAAGCCGAGCAGGAAGAGCACCAAGTCAAGCTGAGGTTTCTTGATGATCATGTTGTAGGGGACAGACGGGGGCGCCTTTGCTAAGTGCACCAAAGCGTTGAATGTGTCTCCCGTGCCATAGCCAAAGACAAGGTGAAGGAACTCCCTTTCAAGTACCAATTTGTCCAGCCCCTGGTGGTGTTCAATCTCTGTGATCATTCTCAGAGCTCCTTATCGATGCTGAATGCAATGCTGGCCAGGCCCTGGTCCCTTGGTAGCGATAGCGCGTAAGCAGTGCAAAGCCCGCTGGGTTTCCTATCGTTTACAAGAACCCTCTCGCCCCTTGGCATTCCGAACAGTATCTCGCTATAGCGTAGGCCATGATCACGTAAAAACTTTACGGTTGGCTCCTTGTATCTAATGTCACGGGCTGTCAGTATGAGTACGTGATCTGCGTCGGGAATTTTGTCCCAGAACTCCCTTACTCCCGGAAGAATAGTGTCACCACCTATGCCTAGGTGTCCGTTGTGCTTAACCACAGTGCCGTCTAGGTCGATGAGCCACAGGTGCGGCAGCGGGGAGAGAACCAGAGAAGTGTGCATTACTTATTCCCGTCCTCTAGCCAGTACAACCCCAGGTAAAAGGAGCCGATGACGGAATCAATGTCGTCCTTGGCGTATCCCGACAGCGCAAGCCAGATGAGTCCATGAATTGTGCGAATTCTCTGCATTTCGGCGCCAAAGTAGTGACCGAACACGACCTCCGCTGTTTGAGCGTAAAGAGGCTCCTGCATGAGAACTTCGACTGTCTCATCGTCGACATGGAGCTTGAATTTCCGGCGATTAAAGGAGTCATAGCCGCCTACTGCAGAGTAGTAGACCTTCGCAAAATCGTACCAGGGGTCACCCATGACCCCTTTCTTTGAGAAGTATCCGCGCGGGTCAATAAACCAAACTCGAAGCTTGTCGTCTACCAGTGTGTTGGAAAAGGTTGCGTCTCCATGAGTGACCGCAAAGCTCTTCGGTACGAGCCCACCCACCAGATCCCTGAGCCCGCTAATATGGTCGGGGTGGAACACGTTCTTGCACTTCTTACCATTGACAGTCACTGACTTTCGCTCGAATCCTGGTATCAGAGAAGATACGCTGGAGACTCTGGAGATAGTTTTCTCGTGATACACATCGAAAACGTCCTGCACGCTGGCAGGCTCAGTGCCCATGTCGTGGAGTGAGTTTAGGGCGTCAAGGTAATCGGCAAAGACTGCGCGCTGCTCGCGCTTGGTCAGGTCGTTGATTCGGTATAGGTGCTCGCCGTGAATGCGCTGCATCGTCATCGGCGACTTGTTTAGCAGTCTTGGGATTCTTCGAAAACCAAGTCCGTGCACCTCCTCGTACCACCTCAGCTCGTTGTCGATCAGGTGAGTGTAGGCGGGGTCGATCGCCACCTTCTCCACCGTGTCCTCGCCAACACTGACTCGGTTGAAAAATCTTGAAAAACCAGCGGCATCGTTCTCAGACTCGATAGTCGTGAAGTCACCCAGCTCGGTCATAGAGGGGCACATCAGTGTCTCATGTCTGCCCAGGTTCGTCGATAACCACCGAACGAATTCGCCCGATGAGGGGGGAGTGGGTAGCAGGGATTTGCGGGGGAAGTAGAAGAGCCCGGGTACACCGCGGGTTGAGGATGGCGTGTCAACAAGCCTGCCATCTTCAGCGGCAGACCAACGGCATGTGAAAGCGTTGGTGATACCAATGACGGGGTCGTCAGTCACGGGCCACTGGGGCAACTCTCCGATGATGAGGTCACTCCACACAAGCATAAGGGGGCATTCGTCGGAGATCCCTGTCAGGGCCTGCGCTATCCCGGAGGCGGTCCCGGCCCCGGACGCCTTCACCAGCGTGTAGGTCACCCCGGGCGGGTTCACGACCATATAACGCTCGAGCTGGTCGTAGCAGTAGTCGCCGATCACTGTGAAACGGGCGCCCTTGAATCGGTCGAACAGGTGGTAGAGCAAAGGCTTTCCCCGGACCGATACAAGGCACTTGGGCTTGTTCCAGGTGTGGTGCCTGAGGCGGCTGCCACGGCCACCGGCCTGGACAACAACGTGCAGATCAGTCAAATTCATACCAGGTCCCTGCCAAGAATGTCGTGGATGTGGACGATGCCTACGGGCACCTGGGAGTCGGTTACAAAGACTGATGGAATCCTCTTGCTCCTTAGCACGCGAACAACGTCCGCTACCAGGTCATCTGGTGATATGGTCCTAGGTTGTGGGGTCATGACTGTCTCGATTGACAGGGTCAGCAGCTCGGGAGACAGTCTTCTCCTGAGATCCCCGTCGGTGAATATCCCGACCAACCTGCCTTGACTGTCCAGAACGCCGGCGCAGCCGAATCTGCATCGGGTCATCTCCAGGATCGCATCTCCAACGCTGGTGCCTGCAGGCACTGTTGGCATCTGGCTACCGGTGGACATGATCTGGTCGACCCGAGTTAGGGCCTGACCAAGCTTGCCCCCCGGGTGCAGCTCGTGAAATGTACTGATGGCAAAGCCTCTGGCTTCGAGGGTCGCAAGGGCAAGTGCGTCACCCAGCGCGAGCATGCAGCTGGTTGAGGTTGTAGGTGCTACCGAAAGGGGTCCGGCCTCGGGAAGGTCTGGGATTAACAAAACGTGGTCGGAGGCACGCGCCAGCGTGCTGTTAGCCTTTGCGGTGATCGCTACGAGACCTACACCGCGTCGGTGGCAGTGACTGACAATGTCGGCGAGCTCTTTGGACTCCCCGGACTTGGATATGCAGACCACGAGATCCTCGCTCGAGATCATCCCAAGGTCACCGTGGCTTGCCTCAGACGGGTGCAGGAAAAGAGAGGGTGTGCCGGTCGAGGAAAGTGTTGAGGATATCTTTCTAGAAATGTGACCAGACTTACCAATGCCACTTAGGATGACCCGACCTTTGCAGCTGCTCAAAAGAGATACCACCCCCTCAAATTCGCTGCCAAGCTCTCTCGCGAGTACGCTAAGAGCCTCGGAAGCAGCCTTCACGACTTGGCGGCCGGTCTTGATACTCTGAAGCACTGGCACTCTATGGGGAGATGGACGCCGGTTGACTACTTGTTTCATGCTACCTTCGCCTTCGATAGTTCGGGTGTGGGTGGCCCCCCTTCAGGGAGTTTAGAGAAAATTCTCTCCCAAAGGTTGCGGTCGTATTTGCCCCAAGCGTGCACTCCGAGGGGCAGGGCTCCTCCGATTAGCTGCTGCAGGTAGCCGGGGTCTATGTCGTGGGAGAAGTGTGCAGCCGTCACGATGTTTGGCATAACGAATCGTCTCGACAGGTTGCCTAGGAACCCAAAATAAAGGTCCTCCGCATGGCCGCGGCTGGCCCACTCGCTGCTAACACTCTTGAACTCTCTGATGAGGCTAATGCAGGACTCAACACGTCTGAGGCTAAGTCCGCCGTTACCTACAAAGGCAGTGCTCCTGATGGAGCCCTGCACCTGTATCTCTGGCACCTGGAGTTGCAGTGAGTAGCCGCTAGGCCATGGTGCTCCCACGTAGTCGTACGGCCCATCCAACCATTCCCTCAGTCCAGGCTTAAGCACCACTGCATCCGTCTGGCAGATGAGGACGTGACCGTAGGTCGAGAAATCTTCGTAGAAACTCTCTTGCACCAGCAAACTGCTGTAGCCTTCGACGCTTGAGAAGTACCTGTCTTCATAACGCTTGATCAGGCGTACGGGAAAGTTTTGCTCGTAGTAGGAAGTGTCCAACGACTGCGGGCCTATCCAGAACACGTCGTGACCTGCTAGATTAGTGAGGGACACCCGGACTGAGTACGCCTCATCAGGGGAGAGGCGTTCCCTATAAATCGGTATGACGACGGCACAACTGGTCATGGGTTGCTTATTGGATATCCAGTTCACGAAACGAGTGTCACATGCGCCAACCGTACCCAGTGGCGTCACTCGATCTCAAGCCCGTCCCTAGTAGCTAGGGTCAATACTTTGACAGTCATAAGCATAAACTGAGCCAGGATGCCTTGCGAGAAGCTCCTGGAAGATGCGAAATCGTGTTCCCCCACAGCAAGTTCGACCCCTAGACGCTGGAACTAGGCCGTCGCATTCGCTGATTGGATGGATTTTCACTGGTGGCCTCTGTGGCCTATGTCTTGGTCGCGGTAGGCCTTGGTCGTGGGGAAGTCCTTAGGCTTGAAGCAGATCCATCAACCCCTCAGCCTGCTTCTCCGCCTTAACCGGCCAGTTCTCCGCCTGCACGTTGTAGTTCAGGTACTCGCGCACGTTGTCCCTCAGGAAGGCGTCCTGCGCAAAGGCGAGCGCCTTCTCGAAGTAGTCCCCGTAGGAGGTGGCTACTCCCGTGGTGAGGCTCAGGTCGTTGAAGAGGCTCAGCGCCACGCGGGACGCAAAGCTCGAGCCTGCCATGGTGACTGTCGGCGTGCCGGCCAGAAGTGCGTCGCCTGCCGTGGTGTGCCCCGTGTACGGGTACGTGTCCAGGAAGACGTCCGCCAGTCGGTAGCGTGCCAGATGGTCCTCGACGGCGGGGACCCGCGTGGCGAAGTGAATCCTCGACGGCTCGACGCCGTGCTCCAGGGCCGACTTCGACACATTCGCATGCGCCGTCTCGTTGAGCTTCATCAGCCACAGCACACTCCCCGGCACTGCCTTCAGCAGGTCCATCCACACCTTGAACATCGTCGGGTTGATCTTGTAGTCGTGGTTGAAGCTGCAGAACACGATGCCCTCATCCGGCAGCCCGAAGTCTGAACGACGCGGCGTGACAGGCGAGGGCACGACCGAGGTGTCGCGCGGCAGGTAGCAGTGCGGCAGGTACAGCACCTTCTCGCGGTAGAACTGTTGGTACTCGGGCGGCACTGTCACGCGGTCGGCGATCAGGTAGTCGATGAACGGCAGCCCCGACGTGCCCGGGAATCCCAGGTAGGTCATCTGCACCGGGGCCGGGCGGTGCGCCAGCACGTCCAGGCGCGAGCCCTCGGTGTGGCCGGAGAGGTCGATCGCGATGTCGATTTCCATCGCACGCATGAGCTGTGCAATCTCGAGACTCGGCTTGCCCTGCACGTCCAGATAGTGATCAAAAGCGCAGCGGTAGCGCTTCCATAGGTCGCTGCCATCCGGCGCACCTGTGGAGACGCCAGTGATCTCGAACCGCCGCTTGTCCATGCGCTCGATCATCCCGATCAGCAGGTAGCCCACCGGGTGGGTGCGGAAGTCGCCGGAGATAAACGCCACGCGCTTCCTGCGGTGGCGGTAGGTCTCGCCGTTCCACAGGGTGTACATCGAGGGGCCGTGCTTGTCGGCGGCGTAGATCTCGATGCACCTCTGGGCCAGCTCGGCGTCGTCGGTCAGCGACATGATGGTGTGCGGGCTGCACACGCGCTTGCCGGCGCGAACGCCCTCGAAGATGTGCTCGCGCGCTGCCTCGAAGTCGGTCCAGTCGCAGTTGTGCAGGCGCGCGCTCATGAGGTTGCCCTCAATGTACGGGTACTCGGGGTCTACGGCGTAGGCGTGCTTGAACGCGTTGGTGGCCCACTCGTACTGCTTGAACTGGGTCAGCAGAAGGCCCTGGCCCTCGAGCGAGCGAACGTGGTGGGGGTTGATCTCGGTGGCCTTCACCAGTGCCATCAGGGCGTCGTGGTGGCGGTTGACGGCCTGCAGCAGGGCGGCCTTGTTGGTGTAGGCCTCCATGTACTGGGGGTCGGTCTCGATCGCCTTGTCGTAGGCGGCCACGGACGCCTCGGCCAGCCCCAGGTCCTGCAGGGCCTTGCCCACCGCGAAGTGGCCGATGGCCATGTGAGGGGAGCCGGCGACGGCGCGGTTGAAGCTCTCCAGGGCCTCGTGGGATCGGCCCATGTTTGAAAGCGACAGCCCCATGGAGTAGAGGGCGGTGAAGTTGTTGGGCTCTAAGGCGAGGGCCTGCTGGAAGAGGGCGATGGCCTGCTCGTGCTGGCCCTGCACCTGCGCGCTCAGACCCTGGCTGGCCAGGGCACCGGCCTGGCTCACCTGGGCCGGCGCCGGGTTGCCGCCGGCAGCCTGTTGCCGCCCCTGCAGCGCCGCGTTCACGGTTTGCAGGTGCTCACGTGCGTTGGCCAGCTCGGGCTCCAGCGCCACGGCCGACTCGGCAGCGAGCTGGGCCTTCTCGAGCTCGCCCAGGTGGAACATGACGATGGACAGCGCCAGGTGGGCGAGGGCGAACTTGGGGTGCCCGGCCACCACCTGCTTGATGTGCTTCAGCGCCTGTAGGTAGTTGCCGGCCCCCGACTCGATGGCGCCCAGCGAGTAGTGGGCGGCAGCGTTTCGAGGCTCGCGCTCGATGACGCGCTGGAAGATCTCACGGGCGTTGTCCACAGCGCCGGCGGCCTGCAAGGCCACCCCCTGATCAATCAGTTGCTGGGTCGTGAGTTGTTTCACCTTGGTATCCATGTTGCGTGGGTCCGTTGATGTAGTGGACTAGCCCTTGCAAGTCTTATGCCTCTGCCAAGTGTTGACTTTTCGGCATTCTAAGTAGGCGTTCGACAGGAAGCAAGCCTTGGCACACCGATTGCTTAACCCCTGCACCCAGGCCGTCAAGGCGGCCACAGTCAACAAATCGACAACCTAGGAGTGACCATGTCGTTGTTACAAGAGCTGATGAACCAGGCGGCACGTGGCGAGTTGATTCAACCCGCTGTTTTTAGCCGCTTCACGCCCAAAGACATTCGCGAAGCCATCCAGCAACTGGTGGCCACCGAGCAGCTGGAGCTGGCCTATGCGCTGGGCGACGCTGGCATCAGCCTGTACCCCGGCACCGAGGACATGTTGGCCATCAACGGCCTGCTGTCCATCATCCGTCAGGAGTGGGCCCAGGCGGTCGAACTGCTGAGCGAACTCACCCAGGTGCAGGGCGAGCAGACCCAGCCCTTTACCTACGTCATGCTGGTTCGCGCGCTGCGCTGCAACCTCGAGCCGGCTCGCGCCCTCGAAGTCGTCAAGCAGGGCCTGCAGGCCTATCCCAACCAGGTGGAGCTCCTGGCCGAGAGCCTGGTGCTCAACGACTACGTCGACGCCATGCAGGCGCCGGAGCAGGCGCACTGAGCGGCAAGGCTTTGCCTGCAGCGGCAAGCGGCAACCGATTGCCTCGCCCTTAAGGCTCACTTAAGTAATGGACCACATCCCAAGGCATCAATCATCGCTGGCACGCTGTTTGCTCAGCAAGCTCAACTAAACGTTTGACCTAAGAGGTCAGGAGTTATCAAAATGGCAGTTATCAATACCAACGTCAAGGCACTGTTCTCGCAGGCTGCGCTTTCTTCGACCCAGCGCGCCCAGACGGTTGCGATGCAGCAGTTGTCGACGGGTAAGCGGATCAATACCTCACGCGACGACGCGGCGGGCATGGCCATCGCCACCCGCATGACGCACCAGATCCGCAGCATGAACCAGGCGATTCGCAACGCCAACGACGCGCTGTCCATGATCCAGACCGCTGAATCGGCCACGACCACCATCAACGACATGCTCACCCGCATGCGTGAACTGGCGATCCAGGCAGCCAACGATTCGAACTCGAACGACCAGCGTAGCTTCTTGGACCTCGAGTTCCAGCAGCTCAAGAAGGAAATCGTGTCCGTCTCCGAGAAGGTGGAGTGGAACGGCTTCCCGCTGCTCAATGGCAAGGCCGGCACGCCGGTCGGCGAGATGCCGGTGTTGAAGGTTACTTCAGATGGGCTGTATGACGACACGCTTTCCCATGCGGTTAGCGAGGCAAAGACGACAAGTGCCTCTACTATCACGACCACAGGTACTGGGGTCTTATCCAAGAGCGGTACTTTGAGTGTAGTGATTGATTCTTCCCCCGCGCTAAGCAGTGTCAAGTTGACACTCGAGGACGGAACTGTGTTGGACTTGACGGATAACGCTGAAATTCTGGCTGACGGATCTACTATCAGGCTGACCAACAGTGCTTTGACCGACAACGCAGGCACATTTGACATCGCTGCAACGGTCGACTACGACGATGAGACGGTGACCGTCAAGGTCGGAAGAGATTTCGCCCAGCTGAGTTCTATGCGAACCGGCGACCTGATCATCAATGGTGAGGCTGTGCCCTCCTCGACGGCGGTCGACACTGTCTCGCCCGCCAACGGCGACATGCGCAACAACCTGGCGAGCTCGATTGCACGCGCGGCAGCGATCAATGAGGTCGCTGGCAAGACCGGTGTGACCGCAGTCGTTCAGAAGAACGTCATGACGGGTGCAGCGATGGACCCTGCCATCAACAGCCAGGTTCAAGGTCGTGGCACCGTCACCATCAACGGCTACATCACCGGCGAGATCGTCACCACGCAAAACAACGTCCGCGCTTCACGCGAGGAGGCTGTACGGCAGGTTAACAAGATCTCACATCTCACAGGTGTCGTGGCGGTGGACACGGGCGTGGACTCCCAGGGCATCACGCTCACCTCTGCGGACGGTCGCAATATCCAGGTGGCCTTCAACACCTCCAACACGGCAGCGCAGTTCTCCACGCTCACGGGCCTCAAGCAGGGCGTCAACGTGGGCTCTTATGCCCTCGAGTCGAAGGTTGAGCAGCGCGTGGACATTGCCTCCGCACCTGCTGGTGACATTACCGTGAGCGGCCTGCGGGTTGGGGACTACACCCGCAACATCTCGCGAGAAATCACAACCGACCGAGCTGCTGCCTACTCGCCTGTCGCCAAGGTGGTAGAGGTTGGTGGAATCACCGGGACCAATCAGATGACGCTCAACGGCATCAACGTCTCAGGAGGCAATGCGGCTGCGCTAGCTGCTGATATCAACACAAAATTAGACGGCACCCTAACTGCCAGCGTGGTGGGAAGCAAGGTCTACATCACGGCCGATCAACCGGGTGTTGACTTCACCTACGTCACCAAGACTGCTGCGTTGGAAGCTCAAACCGTCGTAGAAAATACGGTCGGTTCTAACCGAGCCCTGCGCCCCGGAGACCTCGTGATCAATGGTGTTTCCATTCCGGGTAGCATGGATACTAGCGATATATTGACCAACGAAGATGCTCGAAGCAGCGACAACGGTGGCAGCGCCATCGCAATCGCGGCGGCCATCAACGCCAAGTCTGAAGAGACCGGTGTCAAGGCAACGGCCAACGCCGCGGTGATGACCGCGACGAGTGCTATTGAGAGCAAGCTTCCGCAATCGGGTTACTACGCGATCTACGTCAACGGTACCCAGGTGGTGGTGCAGTTGAACCCCGACGATTCTCCGTCCGTTCGCATGAACCGCATCATCGCTGAGTTGAAGAAGCACGAGGGTCAGACAGGTGTCGAGGGGGTGATCAACGACAAGTCTGGCGGCATTGACCTGCGCACGGTGGACGGTCGCAATCTTTCGGTCTGGTTCGACCCGACCCAGAAGGCTTCGGACGGCACTGACCAGGTAATCCGAGCCTCGATGTTCGGCATCGGAACCGGATCACCGTCTGACAAGTCCCAAACGACTCGCATCAGTTTGCCGACTGGAACGAGCGTCGACGGTACGATCTCCATCAAGATCAACAACACGACCATCAACGCCAACGTCGCTGCTGGCGATGACGAGGATGACGTTGCAACGGCGCTGTACAACGCCATCCAGACAGCCATTGATTCAACAGACTCTAATTTGTATGGGCTCCAAGCCAGCTTTACTGCAGGGGACGGCTACATTGAGCTGACCAATGCCTCTGCCGCTGACGACAACTGGTTCCAACAGCCTTTTGAGGTGAGCATTCTGGCCACGCCTGAAAGCGAGTTTGAGTCCAGCGTGAAGTCGCAAGCTGTCGCTGCCGACGATTGGGACACAAGTGGTGATGCGGTCTTTATTACCCCCATCGCCAGCGATGTCCTGGCCGTTGAAGATGCGGACGACCTCGCTGCGGCCGGCACCCCCGTCAACGCCAAGACCATCTACGGCACGGTCACCCTGACCTCCGACAAGGCCTACACCCTGGCCCCCGGCGCCAATGGTCTGGGCGCCGACTCCAGCTTCACCCAACTCGGCTTCGTCGCCGGCACCTTCGGCGGCGCCTCCAGCGTCGACATGTCCCCCCCGCGCGTAGGCCGCATGACCTTCCAGGTCGGCCCGAGCGCCGGCAACGACATCAGCTTCGACCTCGCGGACTTCGGCAAGAATGGCCCCATCACACAGCTCATCACCTGGGACGTGGACCTGCCCAATCTCGCTCCGGGCGAGTCGATTCCGGCGCCGGGCCAGGACAACCCAATCTTCAACGGCGTGAAGCTCACCCGCAGCTTCATCGGTTCGAAGGACGGCGCCCTGGAGGTCTTGAACAAGCTCGACGCCACCATGGACAAGGTGAACGCTCAGCGTGCCACCATGGGCTCCATCATGAACCGTCTGGACCAGGTTGTCACCAACCTGACCAACGTGTCCATGAACATGTCGGCCTCGCGCAGCCAGATCGAGGACGCGGACTACGCCGCGGCCAGTACCGAGCTGGCCAAGACGCAGATCATGCAGCAAGCCGCCACGGCGGTGCTGGCGCAGGCCAACACCAGCCAGCAGTCGGTGCTGAAGTTGCTCGGCGGCTAAGAGGGCGCTATCCTCGGGTTCTGACCTGCCATGATGACGAACCAGACATCACCACCGGCTGACGAGCCCGAGGGAAAACTTCCCCCGATGGAGAAGGGCCCCAATTGCTGGGACTGCCGCTTCCTGGGCATCACCTGGAACCCCAGGACGCCCTACAGCTGCAAGCTCATGGGGTTTCGCAGCCGCATGATCCCCTCCCTGGAGGTCTTGCGTGCGGACGGGATGTTCTGCATGGGCTTCATGCCCAAGGTCATCCCGATTGCCCAGGCACCGGCCACGCCGGTCACGCAAACGCCCGCGGTGATTCCGCGGCGCAAGAAGTTGACACGCTTCCTCTGGGAGGCCTGAGAATAGGTTGTCGAGTTTTCGACAAACTTCACTAAAGTGTTCGTATTCTCAGTATTTCAGTCAATAAATTAATACTTTAAAAATAAAAATAGCTTTGGCATAAGGATTGCTTTTAACCCTCACCTGTTTATTGGGTTGAATTGCAATGGCTTCTACCGTCAATGTTCTACGTGCCATCTGGCTGGATCCGTTCAGTCCTCTCGAGGAGAGCGACAAGGCGCACTTGCGTCTGGCAGGCATCGATGCAGCCTGTGTCAACACACTGGGTGAGTTGAATCTCGCGCTGTCGCGTGCTCACGTGGTGGTGGTTCGGCTGGCGCAAAGCGCCGAGTTGATGCACGAGGTGCAAACCCTGATCGCGCAGCTTGGTTCACTCGTTCCCGTGGTGTGTCGAGTCGATCGTCAAGACTTGGATGTGGTGGTGGACGCCATGCGCAGCGGTGCCTTGCATGTGGTGCCCTGCGATGAGTGGAATGTATCGTCCTGGCAACAAGTGGTGGGCATGCTGCGTTCCGCGTCCCCCTCCAGCAAAAACAAAAGCTATGTGTTTGTCGATCCGGTGAGCCAGCATCTGCTCGCCTTGGCACAGCGCGTGGCGCAAGCCAACGTGAGCACCTTGCTCGTGGGCCCCACGGGCGCGGGCAAGGAAGTCATTGCGCGCGTTTTGCATGAATCGTCGGGCCGCGCCAAGGGCCCGTTCGTGGCGATGAATTGTGCGGCCATGCCCGAGCATTTGATCGAGGACATGCTGTTTGGCCATGAGAAGGGCGCTTTCACCGGTGCCGTCAAGGACTACAAAGGCATTTTTGAGCAAGCCCAGGGCGGTACCGTGTTTCTGGATGAAATTGGCGAGATGCCCATGCATTTGCAAGCCAAGCTGCTGCGTGTGTTGCAAGAGCGCAAGATCACCCGCCTGGGCGGTGAATCTCCCGTGTCGGTGGATATTCGGGTCGTTGCCGCCACCAACAAGGATTTGCGCCAGGCCATCGACGCCCGTGAATTCCGCGAAGATTTGTATTTCCGCATCAGCACGTTCCGTCTGCGTATCCAGCCGCTGCGCGAGCGTCCGCTCGACATCATGCCGCTGGTGATGCAGTCGCTGGCTCGGCATGGCGACAGCGGGCCGCCTTACAGCGTGACCGCTGAGGCGCAACAAATGCTGCAAGCGTATCCCTGGCCCGGTAATGTCCGTGAACTCGAAAACGTGGTGCAGCGCGCAGTGGTGCTCTGTACCGGACAGACCATCACGCCGGCCCATTTGCTGTTTGATGAGATGAGCGCGCTGACCCCCGCCGAGAACACCTCGGCACCTGCCCCAACTGGCGCACGCGAGTTCGTTTCAGTGGTTCCGTCCGTGCAACCGATGTCTGCCGAGTTGTCGCCAACGCGGGAGCAACCCCCGCCGGTGGTTGCACAGGACGCATCAACTTTGGAGCAGTCGTCCACTTTCAGCGTGGCCGCCTTACCGCCTCAGGCGATCGATATGGAACCATCGACGGTCAATTTGCAAGACGTGATCAAGTCGAGCGAACACGCCGTCATCATGTCCGCGATCCAGAACACAGAGAGCCGCGAGGAAGCGGCCCGTTTGCTGGGCATCAGCCCCCGCACCCTGCGCTACAAGCTCGCACAACTGCGCGAGCGTGGCCTGATGCTGAACGCTGCCTGAACAGGAGTTCATCATGATTGACAAAACCTCTGCCGCCAACATCCAGTCCATGCTGGAAACCATCCGAGCTTACCAGGCCCAGGCCAGTGGGCAGTCGCAGGGCGTTGAAGCGCCGGCGACTCCTCGCACCGAGGTGCCTAGCTTCACCGATTCGGTGAAGAATGTGCTCAGCAAAGTCAACGAGACGCAACTCAAGTCGTCCCAATTGCAGGAAGCCTATCAACGGGGTGAGGACATTCCTCTCACTGACGTGGTGCTGGGCATGCAGAAATCCTCCCTCGCCTTTGAAGCCACCTTGCAGGTGCGCAACAAGGTGCTGAAGGCCTACGAAGAAATTTTGAACATGCCGGTCTAATCGGAGTCTGAACCATGGCAACCGCAATTGCAAATCCCTCCATGACCGCTGGTGGCGCAGACAAAGCGCCCGGGGGCGCCGTCAGTGCTGGCAACACGTCCACGGCGGTCAAGGCCTCCGATTTGGTGAAGTCGCCGAGCAGTCAACTCCTGAGCGATCCGATGGGTTTTGTGCGCGATCTGGTGCGCCAGCCCACGGTCAAGAAGATGCTGCCGATCATCATCATCCTGATGGTGGTGGCCGCGTTTGCGTTGGCCTCGCTTTCGATGAAAACGCCCAGCTACCGACCGTTGTCGATGATGCTGTCCGACCCGGACAAGCAAGTGGCCCTGGAGGCCTTGCGCAGCGCCGACTTCAAACCCGAGATTGATCCGGTCACCGGCCAGATCACGGTGCCATCCAACAAATACCACGAGGCCCGTATGCTGGTCTCGTCCAAAGGCTTGCCGCGTACCGAGGCACAGGGCATGGATGGGCTGAAGGACATGCCTGCCATGACCACCAGCCAGTTCATGGAGCAGGTACGCTACAACAATGCGATGGAGCAGGAGCTTGCGCGCAGCATCACGCAAATTGCCGGTATCAAGAGCGCCCGTGTGCACCTGGCAGCCCCTAAGCAAAGCGTGTTTGTGCGCGACCGTGTGCCAACCAAAGCCTCGGTGGTCATCACCCGCGCGCCAGGTCGTGCGATTTCTGCTGCCAACATCACCGCGATTGTTCAATTGGTGTCAGCCAGCGTGCCCTACCTAGCCCCTGAAAACGTCTCAGTGGTGGATAACTTTGGCACCTTGATGAACGAGATGCTGGGCGAGCAGCCGCTGGGCATGACCTCGGCCCAACTGCAGCAAAAGCAGCAGATGGAAGACCTCTACCGCACGCGCCTGATTCAATTGTTGGCCCCCATCGTGGGAGAAGCCAATGTGAGCGCGCAGGTGAGCATGTCGCTGGACTTCACCCAGCAGGAAATTACCACGGAAGATTACGACGCCCGCGACAAAGGGCCCAAGACCCGTTCGGAACTCTTTGTGGAAGACCGCAACACCTTCAAGGATGCCATCGGCATTCCAGGCTCGCTGTCCAACACGCCGCCGACACCGCCTAACCCCGCGGCCACGGCTGCTACCGGCGCTGACCCGACCAAGGGTTTGTCGGAGAAGGGCGTTCAAGTGTCGGCTCGCAGCACCAAGAACTTCGAACTCGATCGTTCTGTGCGCCACACCAAGTCGGCCATGGGCACCATCCAAAAAATTGGCGTCGGTGTGCTCATCAACGAGCGTCCTATTCCGCCGGGCATGAAGGTGGAAAAACCCGCCGATGGTGGGCCAATGCCGACCACCATTCCCTACACCCAGGAAGAACTCGACCGCTTGAACCAACTGGTGCGTGGCGCCGTGGGTTTCAGCGAAGACCGTGGCGATGTGGTGACCGTGGTGGCCACCCGCTTCGAGCCGCAGATCGATCCGGATGCCATTCCCTGGTACAAGGATGAAACCCTGTCCTCCATTGCCAACAGCGCTGTGGTGGCATTGTTGTTCCTGCTGTTCCTGCTGATGGTGGTGCGCCCCATGATTCGTAAGATGGTGCGCCCCGAGGTGGATCCGACCGCCATTGCGGCCGCTGCCGCCGATGCGGCGGCTCGCGAAGCCGCTGCCGCCGAACGTATCAAGACTGAGCGTATTGCTGATGCAGTGGCCGAAGCAGCTGCCAAAATGGCTTCCGAAAAGGCAGCGGCTGAAGCTGCAGTTGCTGCAACAGACTCTGCCCAGGCTGCATCCGCTGGCGGAGAAGGTGGCGAGGCCGAAGAAGAAATCGAAATCCAGGAAGGCGAAACCCTGGAAGAAATCAAGGCCCGTATGTCCAGCCTCAAGCCCAAGAAGCCGACTATTTCTGCCGACATGCTGAATACGGCCAACACCTACGACGACAAGGTGGCCTTGATCCGCATGATCGTCTCTGAGGAGGCGGCTCGTGCCCGGGTTGCCGGCGTGCTGAAAAACATGATTCAATTGTCGTGATGAGCGCGCACTGAAGGATTTACCATGGCTGAACCCAATCTCATGCAAATGCCCGAAGGCCAGAATTGGAGCCCTGAGCTCCAGGCCGAGATGGCGGCAATGACCACCACCCAACGCGCAGCGGTACTGATGCTGCTGTTGGGCGAGGAGCAAGCTGCTGACATCATCAAATTCTTGAGCCCCAAGGAAGTGCAAGCGCTGGGCGCGGCCATGGTGGCTGCTGCAGACCTGTCCCAGGAAGCGGTGAACGTGGTTCTCGACCAATTTGTGGATTTGCTTAAAAAGCAAACCTCACTCAGCCTGGGCAACTCAGACTATGTCGAGAAAGTGTTGCGTCGTGCCTTGGGTGACGACAAGGCGGCTTCGGTGTTGGGGCGCATCATGCCTGGCCAAGGCACCAAAGGCCTGGAAATTTTGAGCTGGATGGACGCTCGCTCCATCGCCGAGATGATCCGCGGCGAGCATCCGCAGGTGGTGGCCATTATTTTGTCGCTGCTGGAGTCTCAAGTGGCAGCGGACGTGCTGTTGTATTTGCCCTCGGACACTCGACCGGAAGTCATGCAGCGAGTGGCCAGTCTGGACACGGTGCAGCCTTCAGCCATGGCCGAGCTGGAAGCCATTATGAAAATGCAGTTCTCCAAGAGCTCATCGGCCAAGTCGTCAAGCTTTGGCGGCATTCAGGCGGCGGCCAAGATCATGAACTCGACCAAGACCGAGTTGGAAAACTCCATCATGACCGGGCTCAACGAGATCGATCCAGACCTGATGCAAAAGATTCAGGACAACATGTTCACCTTCGAGAACCTGGTGTCTGTGGACAACAAAGGTATCCAGGTGCTCATGCGCAACGTGGAGCCCGACATGCTCATGGTGGCGCTCAAAGGCGCCAGCGAAGAGGTCATGGCCCGTTTCATGGACAACATGTCCGAGCGCGCCCGGGGCATGTTCCGCGACGATATGGAGGCCAAGGGCCCCGTGCGTTTGGCCGACGTTGAAGAAACCCAGAAGAAGATCATGCGTATTGCGCGCAAGCTGTCCGACTCCGGCGAGCTGATGCTGGGAGGCGCGGATTTTGTTTAACCCTGCTACCCAGCGTGTGCCCCCCCCGGCGTGGGCGCCCGACACCGTGTTGCAACCCGCTCGTCAAGGCGAAGCTGGATTCGACAACACGGATTGGGATAACTTGCCCCGACTGGACTACCGGACAGAAAAATTCCGGCAGTTGGCGGTGCCCGATCCAGCACGCGTGGTGGAGGATGCCAGCGCGTTTGAACCGTGGCAGCCCAGGCAGTTGGCCGATGCATCGCAAGTCGCCGACGCATCAACCGACCTGCCAGCGCCGGCTGCAGCGAAAAACGATGAACAGAGGGGTTTGCAGGCGCTCGCCAGTGAGCCGAGGGGTGGTGCAGACGCTGCTGTCACCGAGGGCTCCATAGAAAGCGCACAACAGGCATCATTGGGTGAAACTGACGATATGCCGGGGCCTCAAGAGGCTAAACATCCCTCACCGTCCCCAGACACTGAACTGCACACGCAATCCTCTGATGATTTGGGCGCAGACGCCGATCGTCAAGAGGGCAAGACAAAGTCTGGTAGTAGCGAGGCCAGGGACCAGCGGGCGCTTGATGCCAATGAGGCAGACAAGAAGCTGTCGGGTTTTGAGGATGAAACGCTGGCGGCAGCGGATAGGCCTGGTCGCCCTGAGCCCAGCTTGGACTCCGCTGCAGTACAAGAGGCTTGTGAAGCCGCGAGACAAGCAGGCCTGGAGCAGGGCCGTGAAGAAGGCTTGGCGCAAGGCCGTGAGCAAGCGCTGGAGGAAGCTCGGCAAGAACATGAAGCGTCCCTGGTGCAGGCTGCCGCAGACAAAGCGCAAGCCTTGGATCAATTGCGACAAGAACTCGAGGGCGAGATCGATCCCTTGAAGCGTCAACTCAACAAGGCGGTCGAGCAAGTTCAATCCTTGGTGGGACAGCCTGACCAGTTGTATGAGCACATCAAGCGCCTGAGCCTGCATTTGGCGGAGCAATTGGTCCTGGGCGAGCTCAACCTGTCGTCTGCTGCGATCGAACGCTTGATTCAACGCTGTCTGGACGAATTGGATTTGCATGGCAACCATGTCGTGACGGTGGAGCTCAATCCGCAGGACAAGGCTCGCTTGCAGGAGCGAGCGGGTGAGATGTCTCAGGCCCTCTCGGTGCAGGCGGTCTCTTCGCTGCAACCGGGTAGCGTTCGCGTGATGATCAACGACACCCTGGTCGAAGACCTGGTGGGGCATCGATTGGACGCTTTGGCGCGCAGCCTCCTGGTACAGCCCGAGGTGTGGCGCGATCAGTCGCCGTTTTTCCGACAGCCCCTGGCACAACGTGATTCAGAGGTTCAGGACGCTGCCGCACGCGTGGTGGCATCGCGCGATACCAAGCCCAAGGCTTCAGTCACGGATTCTGTGGACGTGCCCATCGCTTCATACCCTAGTGATGTCGACAGCGATCAATCGAATGAGGCATCAACCGACTCTTTCGGCGAGTCATTGAACCTTGGTGCTATGGATTCTGAAAAACCCCAGAATTTCAAGGAAGAGTCAAATGATTGACTGGGTCAATATTGTCTTGAGAACCTTGATGTGCCTGGCTTTCCTGGTGCTGGTGTTGCGTCCCATGATGCTGGCGCTGGTTCGCCGCGAACCGGATCATGAAGCCTTGGAGGAGTTGGCCAATTCAGCGGTCAGCTCCGCCTTCAAGGCCTGGGGACAAAATGCCAACACACCGGCCTACTATCAAAATCCTGAATTGGCATTGCTGGCCCTCAAGCATCCCGAGGTACTCAACGTGCCTGATCAGCCTCCTGTGAATGAAGCGGCGCCAGTCGATTCGTCAAAGGCAGTGGATGCGGTTAGCGGCGAAGTCGCACCGAGTTCAGAATCGGGTGTGACGACTGCCCCTCAAGGTGAAGCCAAACCGTCCTCTGAACCTCAGCCAAATGGTTCTGTCAAGGAGGGAGACCAAGCCGTTGACTCCACGCCTGTCGAGGACGATGTCGATCCAGATGAGCAGCTGCAACAAATGCGGGACAGGATAAAAAAGGAGCAAAAAAAAGCCAAGCCCACCATCCCGGCGGAATTGTTGAACAACGCCAACAGCTACGAAGATAAGCTGATGGTGGTCCGCATGATCGTGGACCAAGAGCGTGACCGGGTAGCGGTCACCCTCAAACGCATGATCCAGGTGGAGTGAAGATGTTGGATTTTGGTCAAGTGGTCGAACAGCGCCTGCCGCATCTGCGTGTACCTCCCCCTGAGCGAACGGGCACACTGGTGCGCCTGGTGGGCTTGACGCTCGAAACGCGCGGCATCATGGCGCCTGTGGGTGCCTGCTGCGAGGTGGTCGGCCAGCACGGTCACCGAATAGAAGCTGAAGTGGTGGGCTTTAACGACAAGACCCTCTTTCTGATGCCCTTCACCGATCCGGTGGGGGTGGGCCCGGGGGACATGGTGCGCATTCTGCACCGATCCTCTCAGGTGGCCTTGGGCTCCGCATTGCTCGGCCGCGTGATTGATGGTCGTGGCCAACCGTTGGATGGTAAACCTGCGCCCGTTTGTGAGGAAACACTGGCCTTGATGGGCAAGCCGCTCAACCCGATGGAGCGTGGACCCATCGAACATGTATTGGATGTGGGTGTCAAGGCGATCAACGGCGTGTTGACCGTTGGGCAAGGGCAGCGAATTGGCTTGGTGGCCGGCTCAGGCGTGGGCAAGAGTGTGCTACTGGGCATGCTGACCCGCTTCACCAAGGCCGACATTGTGGTGATTGGATTGATCGGTGAACGCGGACGTGAGGTGCAAGCCTTTATCAGCGAATCACTGGGCGAGGAAGGGCTGGCCAAGTCGGTTGTTGTGGCGGCGCCCGCCAACGTGTCGCCGGTGATGCGACTGAAAGCCACGCACATGACCCATGTGATTGCCGAATATTTTCGTGACCAGGGCATGAATGTGCTCATGCTCTGCGACAGCTTGACCCGCGTGGCACACGCCCAGCGCGAGATTGGCTTGGCCATTGGGGAGCCCCCCACGGCCAAAGGGTACCCCCCTTCGGTATTTGCGCTGCTCCCCAACCTGATTGAGCGTGGTGGTGTGGGGCGACACGGTCATGGATCGATCACGGCCATTTACACGGTGCTGGCCGAAGGCGACGACGCCAACGACCCTATCGTGGACATCGCCCGTGCTTCTCTGGACGGTCAGGTGATGCTTTCGCGCAAGTTGGCCGATGCCGCCCATTACCCGGCCATCGATTTGACTGGTTCGATTTCGCGTCTCATGCAATCTCTCCTGGGGCCAGAGGATTTGAAAATCTCCAATCGTCTACGCCGTATGTGGACGTTGTACCAGCAAAACCTGGATTTGATTCAGGTGGGAGCTTACGAGCGTGGGTCCAATCCCGAACTCGATGAAGCGATCAACCTGCATGACCGAATTGTGAATTTCTTGCGTCAGGATATGCATGAGGGCAAGGACTATGAGGCTACCCGCAGCGAGTTACGCCAATTGATGGCACACTGAACACCCACCTGAAGCAGTTCCATGAAGCCCCGTACCACCTGGCCCTTGTTGGTCAAAAAAGCCGAAGATACGTTGGGCAAGCGCCGCAAAGAACACAAGGCTGCCACCGAGGCGGTCCAAAAGCTGGAAGCCAGTCGACAGCGACTGCTCGATATGTTTGAGGCCTACAAGGCCAAACTCACGCAACGTCAAGAGCAACCGCTGGCCATAGCTGACACGACCAATTTTCGTGAATTCATGTCCCAACTGCTGCGCCTGGTCGAGCGGGTGGAAAACGACTTGAAAATGGCCCGCACCGCGCAGCAAGTCGCCAAGCAGCGTTTGACGGAAGCTGAGTTGGACCTCTTCAAGATGGAGGCCATGGTGGAGAAAGACGAAAAGGCTGTGGCTCTGTATCACAAGAAGCTGGAGCAGCGCCAGATGGATGCACTGGGCATCACGCTGCACAACCTCAAGAACGAATCCAGCCCAACTCCAGCCAGTGGCAATAGCGTGGCTTGAACGCCCACGGAATCATGTGCACAGCGGTGCCGGCGGGAAACACCACACCGGTGCAATGATCCTGCCAGATGCCCTGAGCATCGACGCGCTGCAACAGGCGTTGCCCCAGGTCCTCTAGCGACATGGGCTGCCGGTCCACGCGGTATTGAGGCATACCGGCATGAACCTCACCGTGTTCGGCGGCTTGGCATAAAGCATCCAACTGTGTGGGCAACTCGACGCTGGTGGGACCGGAATACAGGTCGTGCACGCTGCCCCAGGACCGTCCCTGCAGGCAATTCTGGATCTGTCCGAGTTGCCGCTCCAGCGCGTCTTCATCGTCCAGTCGGTACCGTAACTGCCCCAACACGTTGTCAAACCAGACAAAAGCATCGGGAAACTGTTTGAGCAGGGCGGGCAAGCCGGCAATAGCGTCCTGCCGATGAAATAGCCAGGGGCATGCGGCCTTTTTCAGGGCTTTGCCATGGCGCCGGCTGAACAGCCAGGGGGCCAGCGGGTCGATGTCGACCACGTCAACCCGTTTGAAACATGTGAGCCAGGCGGTGGACATCATCCAGCCGGCGCTTCCCCCAATCAGCAGCAACTGACGCTGGGTGGGTTGCACCCGCGCCAACCAGCGGTCGATCTGTTGCTGGGTATTGCGCCAGCGGGCCTGTGAGGCGGCGGCGTGCAAGTGCCAGTTTAGGCCACCGGTGCCGCCAGCCCGCCAGGCATCACGTAGCCAGGCATTGAGGCTCATCAAGGGATTTCGCTTAGGTGCCACAGACGGTCCGTGCCATTTTGGCCACGACTGAATCGGGCGGGATGGGCTGCCAATCCTGTATGACCCCCTCGCTGGAGAGCACATCGCCCGAGCCCCGGGCACCCGCGTAAAAGGCGAGCGAAAGGGTTTTGACCTGATGGGTCTTGCACTGGATGTGCTGCAGGGAACGTGTGGAGCGGTAAGTCTTGCCGTGGGAGTTGTTCTGGGGCTGTCGGTAATCCAACATGGCCCAGACCTTGCGTGCTTCGCCCTCACGGGCGATGGAGTCACGGTCGATGTAGAACGTGCCCTGGTCAAACAGGCCCACGGCGGCCCAGTCGGCTGCCCAGGTGAGTGGCGAGGCCCCTGCCAGCAGGACCCAAGTCAGCCCGAGGGCTGTCAAGCGCATGGTCGATAATTTCATGGAGTCAGGCTCTGGACAAGTGAGTGCAACCCCTGCATTGTCCACAAGATTGGACGCAATTGGTCGCGAGGTAATGGATGACAGCAATAGATTGGCCCCGGTTCGTGCTCAGTACCCTGGTTGTGCTGGGGTTGATGGCAGCCGCGCTCTGGTGGCTCAAGCGGCGTCAGGCCCCGTGGGCCCAACCAGGCCAGGGCCGGCGCATCCGCTTGATTGAAACCCAGCCTCTGGGTCTTAAGCATAAAATGATGCTTGTGCAAGTGGATCAACAGATGGTGCTGGTGGCTGTCAACGCCAACGACATCCGAACCCTACACTCCTGGCCTTGCTCCGCCAACGGCCCGGATGGGCTAGCCACCCCCGCGGTAGACATCGCCAAAGCTTCTTTTCCCGACTTTTTCACCGGAGGGCGTTCATGAAGCGTCATCTGCGCTGGCTGGGCCTGGCCCTGGCTCTGGTGTGGCTGGTCGTGCCCGAGGTGTCCTGGGCTCAAGGCTTGCCCATGGTCAATGTCTCCAGTGGCAAGGGGGGGCAGCAGTACAGCCTGACCTTGCAGTTGCTGGCGTTGATGACAACGCTCACGCTGCTGCCGTCGCTGCTGCTGATGATGACCTCGTTTGTGCGCATCATCATTGTGCTGTCCTTGCTGCGGCAGGCGCTGGGTACGGCGCAGACCCCGCCTAACACGGTGCTGGTGGGCCTGGCGCTCTTTCTCACGCTGTTCATCATGTCACCGGTGTTTGACGATATCTACCGCAACGCGGTCGCCCCCTACATGAATGGTTCACTGGGGTTTGAAAAGGCCGTGGCCCAGGCCGAGGGCCCCATACGCTCCTTCATGCTGAACCAGACGCGTGAAGACGATATCGCCATGTTCATGCAAATTGCCCAGAAAAAGGACGTGGTCAGCGCCGACGATGTGCCGTTCACCACCCTCATGCCGGCATTTTTGACGTCTGAACTCAAGAGCGCGTTCACCATCGGGTTCATGATCTATATCCCGTTTGTGGTGATTGACATGATTGTGGCCAGCGTGCTGATGTCCATGGGCATGATGATGCTCTCGCCCATGATCATCTCGATGCCTTTCAAGCTGATGCTGTTTGTGCTGGTGGATGGCTGGACCCTCCTCATGGGGTCCCTGGCTTCGAGTTTCATTTTCAAGTGAGGTTCTGATGGACACAGCCTTGGTGGTGGATTTGGGGCGGCAGGCCTTGTGGATCACGATGCTGGTGTCGGCCCCCTTGCTGGTGGTTGGCTTGGCTGTGGGCCTGTTGATCGGTATCTTTCAGGCGGCCACCTCCATCAACGAACAAACCTTGAGCTTCATCCCCAAATTGATTGCCTTGGGCTTGACGCTGTCGATTGCGGGGGGCTGGATGATCAACACCATGGTGGACTACACCCGGGTGTTGTTTGGTCGTATCCCCACCTTGTTTGGCTGACCGATGCTCAATCTGTCCCTGGCTTCTCTGCTGGATCAGTTTTATTCGCTGATCTGGCCGTTGCTGCGGGTGACAGCATTCATGGTGTTTTCCTCGCTGTTTTCGGTGCGGGCCATCAACCTGCGCATTCGTGTCGTGATTGCTCTCGTGCTGACCGTGTTTATCGCCATGCAGATCGAGATTCCACGCATCGACCCCATCACGGCGCAGGGACTGGAGGTGGTGTTTCAGCAGATTTTCATCGGCTTCACCATGGGCATGATCATGCAGATAGCCACAGCGTCCACCGTGATTGCAGGTCAGCTGGTGTCGGGCTCCATGGGATTGACCATGGCCAACATGATTGACCCGACTCTGGGCAACGTGCCAGTCATTGCAGGTTTCTTCACCATTTTGTCCACCCTGATCTTCATGACAACGGGCGGTCATTTGATTGTTTTTGGTATTTTGCTGGAATCGTTTCGGCAATTCCCCATTGGGGCCTCGTTCTGGTCGCAGGATCTCTTGGGCAAGATGATCAGTTGGAGCAGTTTGATGTACCTGGCGGGATTGTTGATTGCCTTGCCGGTGGTCATCACCTTGCTGTTTGTAAACATTGGTTTGGGATTCGTCTCGCGCTCGGCACCCAGTCTGAACATTTTTTCCGTCGGCTTTCCCGCCATGGTGCTATCAGGGTTTGCCGTGTTGTGGCTGGCGGTACCGTCCGTTGTGGAGCGCATCAATTGGACGTGGGTGCGTAGCTTTGATCAACTGCGCAGCATGATGCTGAACTGACATGGCTGACGAATCTGCAGAACGGTCAGAAGAACCCACTGGCAGGCGACTGTCCAAGGCGCGTGAGGACGGCCAGGTTGCGCGCTCGATCGACTTGACGACCGCCGTGGTGCTGATGACCGCTACCTTGTTTTTCTCTGTCCTGGGTGGATGGTTCTTCCATCAAATGGGGAAGCTCTTCGTCAACCAGTTCCAATTTGACCGCAAGATCATGGACAAGGCAGAAGTTCTACCCGCCTTGTTTGGCCAGTCAATCCTGGATGGAATGTTGGTGGCATTCCCGGTCATGGTGACGCTCATGGTGATTGCTGTGCTGGTCGGGGGACTGCCCGGTGGATTTATTTACTCACCACAATTGCTATTGCCCAAATTCAGCAAACTCAATCCCCTGACTGGCTTGGGACGGATGTTTGGCACTCGCGCTTTGATAGAGTTGGTCAAGTCTGTTGGTAAATTTGTGTTGATCGGGGTCATTCTGTTGTTGACAGTGATGCACAACCTCGACGCCTTGCTGGTCATCAACCGACTCACCGTAGAAGAGGCTACCCGTCAAGCCGGCGACATGATTCTGGATGCCTGTTTCTGGATGAGTCTGGGGCTGTTGCTGATTGCCGTGATTGACGTGCCTATTCAACGCCATCAGGTACACCAACGCTTGAAGATGACCAAGCAGGAAGTCCGTGACGAGATGAAGGACTCCGAAGGACGACCGGAGGTCAAGGCACAAATTCGCCGCCGCCAGCGCGAGATGGCCACGCAAAAGATGATGGGCCAGGTGAAGGACGCAGATGTGGTCATCACCAACCCACAACACTTTGCGGTGGCCCTGGCTTATGACCCCACCTCTGACGGAGCACCCACTTTGATTGCCAAGGGCACGGACGAGGTGGCGCGTCGTATCCGTGAAATTGCGCGTGAAGAGGGGGTGGAGTTGTTTGAGTCGCCGCAACTCGCGCGCGCCTTGTTCTTCACCACCAAACTCGACGAGACCATCCCCGAGGCGCTGTATCACGCGGTGGCGCAGGTCATTGCCTATGTGTTCAGTTTGAATGACGCTTTCGCGGGCCGGCAGCGGTATGAAAAACCCAATCCCGATATCCCGGAAAATATGCGTTTCGATGAAAACGGGTTTCTGCAATGACCAACTTTTACCAAAGCCCGAGTGACAAGGCGCGCTTTGACGTGCTACTGAAAGTGCTCAGCGAGGAAGCGCCGAACCTTGCCATCATCGGCGATGATGAGGTGGCGCTGGCGCACTACGGCCGCACGATCTACCAGCGACTGAGTCAGCAGCCCAATGCCCAGGTAGACCTGTGGGGGGCGGTCGACTCCGAGCAGTTGGTCAACCGATTCAACGCCATCCTGTCTGAGTTGACACTGGAGCAGGCGCAGGACAAATCGCAAAAAGATCCGATTCGCCGCTGCTTCATTATCACCGATGCGCAGGCCGTGCAAACGCTGGAATTGCAACTTCTCTCCCGATTGATCCAGGGCTTCCCCGCCAGCCATGTCCATGCGGTGTTGCTGGTTCACAGCACTGAGCCTTACCACAAGAAATTGGAAGTGTTTGGCAAGAGTTTGCTGCGCTGGGAACTGGAGTCTGAAAAACCCTCGCCCACCCGTATGCAGCGCATTGAAACGCGCGATGCTGAAACGCCGGTTGTTCCGCCTGTTGCAGTGGCCAGCACCGCCAGTGTGCTGGGCGCCCGCCAAGTCTCACGGCCTGCCGCCGCCCCCGTTTTGTCTGGGGCTGCCACACCGGCACTGGAGGCCGCTGCCAGTTCCACAGATCCATGGAGCAAGTCGCCTGGACTGGATGTTTCCGCCATGCCGGAACTGAACGTCCCCATTGAACCGGTGCATTCAGACGCTGCCTCGACCCTGCCAGCACCTCCCGCTCGAGCCCCGCGACTGGGCTGGGGTTTGTTGCTGGCTTTGCTGGTGGCCATGGCAGCTCTGGGCGTGATGAACCGCGATCGGGTCGTGCAGGAGTGGGAACACCTGCAGCAGTATGTTTCAGGCAAGCGTTCTGCGCCTGCCAACGTCGACCCGCAGGGAGCTTCAGATACCCCTGCACGGGTGGGCATGTCCAGCACCACCCAGTTACCCGTCAAGCCGGATGACTCGTTGATCCCGGACAAGGAAACCATCGTGACACCTGCGGCAGGTGAGTCGACGGCAGCGACTCCTGCTACCGCCTCCACCGCCCCCGCTCCCTCTACGCCACCTGTGCCGTCCGCGGTACCACCTGTCGCAACTCCTGCAGCTTCTGCAACCCCTGCGACCTCCGCAGCACCCGCAGCCCCGGCACCACTCAAGCCTGAGCCCAATTCGATGCTGGCTGAGAGCCGCCAATGGGTTCGTGACCTACCTTCCAACGGGTGGGTGTTGCAGCACGCAGCGCTGGACACGTTGGATGAAGCCAAGGCCTTGAAGGCGTCATCCCCCAGTCTTGAGGATGCCCGCATTCTGATGACCCAGCGAAAGGCCAAGGGCTATTACTACATTGTGGTGACTGGGCCCTATGCCAACCGTGCAGCGGCACAGGAGCAAATGAAGAAAAATCCGACCTGGACCAAAGCTTGGTTGCGTGGCCCCAAGTCCATGCAGTTGCAGTTTGACGACTGAGGTGTAGAGGCCGCTACGCCCGTGTCCGGCCTCAACTCAAACCAATTGCAGACTCAGGCCGGCGGATTGTCGTTGCTGACCAGGAAACTCGGAAACTTCTGCAGGTTCATGGCCACGATCACCCGCTTGTCGTTGTTTTGTGGGACGTGGTGGTTCATGATGCCGGGAAACACCACCATGGAGCCCGGGACGGGTTGCACCTGAATGGTGTTTTCAAAAATGATGGGGGCGCAATTTTCATTTGCCTCCAGATAGGCCACCACCGCAAAATCCGAGGGGAAGTGGGTGTGCGGGATGGTGTGATCTGAGTTTTCGTAGATCACGCCCCAACAGTCTGTGGCAAAGTAGTCCAGGTTCAGGGCCGTGATGTCGGTATTCAAATGCTGCTTGCCAGCCTCCTTGGCGGCGTTGATGGCAATTTGAATCAGGGGCTGAAATTTGTCGGTCAGGCGGTGGCTCTTCCACGGGCTCATGTAAACCGCCTGAACGTTCGACGGCGTAGAGTCCGGATGGGTGATTCGCACGTCGTCAATGGCCTCACGGGCCAGCTTCAGCGCCTCGACATGGTGTGCGATGCTGCACCAAAAAACTGGCAGGTTGGTGGGTACATCAAAACGGTTGATTTGCAGCGGAGCCAGGTCGTTCATATCAGAATGCCGGGTAAGAAAAATTAAGCATGCAAAGGATATCGGAAGTCAGTAACAATCCATGAGGCCGCCCCACCCAATCGTTGACCTGGCGCAACATTGTGTGGCCTACAGCGGGGGGCTGAGCACGGACCTGATGATACCGAATCAATTTTCCGCCCTTCGGGTCGATAAAGAAGGATTGACCTATGAGCAAAGACCAGATTATCCGCAGCACCAAACCCCATGAGGTCACGATTCCCGAGGGGTCCAATAACGCCCGCTCCATCCGCAACAAGGTGGGGCAGCGCGACGTCGAACAGGAACGACAAGAGAAGGTCACGGTGGACAAGCACTTCACCGACCGTATCGTCCACGGGGAGTCGGGCGCTGTCACGGACGAACACGTGGAGGTCGAGCAAGCCTCGGACGACGGGGTCCGCCGTGTCGCGATGGGGCAAGAGGAGCAGCGGGATTCTGAACGCATCAAGATCGGCAACACGGATGGCACAGTTGACCACCGGGTTCAAATTGAATCGCCGCAGGATTCGGACCACCGGGTCGCTGTGGAGTCGCAAACGCCAGCCTCGTCCGGACCGGTGGCGTTGCCGTCCTCGAACACCCAGGACTCCTATGCCACTCTCCCGTCCAGCGATGGCGCCACAGAGAACAGGGTGGCTATCCCCACCCACACCCAGGACAACAACCATGCCCTGCTGCCCGATGACGCGCAGTCGGCGCATCAGGTGGCGTTGCCCATGGGCGACTCCGGCGACCACAGAGCTCCTATGGACACAGACGCGTCTTCCATCAACCGGGTGCCGGTGGATACCCAGGGTCTAACCCCACATCGCGTCAGCTTGGAGGAGGACTCGGGTAATTCCCACTCTCCTGCCATAGAGGGCGCCACTTCATCCCAACGTGTGAGTATTCCCACAGACTCCCTGCATGACAGTTTTGCTACCACTCCAGACATGACGAATACCGAATCCTCTCCCGTCAAGGTGGACGGCCACGGCATCACCGATCCCGATCGCGTGATCGTCGATGGCTCTCCTGAAGTGTTAAACACCGTTCCTGTACCGCGCGCGGAGCCCCAGGTACCTGATACTCCGCCTGCACCACAAGAGCCCCATCTTGCCGCTGCTCCAGTTGGGCTGTCGCCTGCCGTTTCAACCCCCAAACCTACCTCGCCGGCTCAAGTTACCGCCACCCTGGCCGATAAAAAGGCCGAGGAGTTTCGCGGCCGCGTTGTCAAACTGCGTGACGAGGTTGACCAGCTGAACCACCGTTTAGACGAATTTAAAAAGTAATACCAAGGAATTCAGATGGCTGAAGAGCACACCACGGCGGATGACCACGCCACGGCCGGCGCCGAGGCGCCGATGGCCGAGCGCGTCGAGATCCTCGAGGAAGCGGCCGAGGGAATTGCTGACTTGCAGAGCCAAGCACTGGACCCTGCCGAGCTCTCACGCCAGCTCGAAGACTTGACCAGCGTGGTGCTCAATTCGGCCGAGGTATCCACTCGCTCAGCCTCGGTCGCAGCTGACGTCAGCGCCGACATGCAGTCGGTGATGGACAAAATCGCCGAGTCGCACAAGCGCAGCGTTCATCACTCCAAGCTAATTTTGGGCGCCTTCCTGGTCTTCATCATCATCGCCGTGGGCACTTTCTTTGCCATTGCCACGCGCATGCAGCAAAACATCCGTCAACTCGATGCCTTGGCCTTGGCTGTGGGCAAGCGTGTGGTGGAATTGGATACCACGGTGGGCGCCTTCACCGAGTCTTCGCAGTCCTTGTTTGAGCTGGCCGAAAAAATGGAGTCGGTGAGCAGCTTACCGGCCAAAATGGATCAACGTTTCGACGAGTTCAACAAATCCGTTCAGGCTGTTCCTGGCCAGGTGTCGTCTCAGGTGGCTGCGCAAACCGAGAAGTCGCTGGATGCCAAGATGCAAAACCTGCAAAAACAGTTGCAGGGCCTGGAAGGCAAGGTGCAGACCCTGGCCTCCCGTACGCAACCGCAAATCAAGGACAACAGCCAGGCGGTGGTGAGCGAATTGCAAAAGTTGCAAAAAGAGGTCAACGTGATGCAAGCTCGCGTAGCGGCTCGTGTTGCAGAACCGCCCAAGCTGGCTGAGGCGCCCAAGCCCAAAGCAGAGTCTAAGCCTGAGCCAAAGCCAGAGCCTAAGGCGCCTGTTGCCGAAGTCAAACCGGCCTCTCCTCAGGTGCCGGCCAACCGCGATCGGGTGCTGATGTACCCGCGGCCCAACACGGCCGATTGATTCCCCGCTTGCGCAGGCTCTAGCCAGTCCGCATCAGTGGGTTGATTCTGGCATGAAGCGTTGCGCGCTGGCCTGATTCCAATAGCTTTGGAACACCTCGGGCAGGCTGACAGGGGTGGATGCGGCGGCGGTTAACGCGCCAGCCGGGACATGTTCAAAGAGGCTGGCGAGTGATCGCGTTTCGTAGGCATTGATACGCCGCATGAAGTGATGCAGGCGTAGGTCTGCAGGGCCTTGCAAACCAGCCGCTTCCAGCAACTCCTGGAGCGACTCCAGGGTAAGACGGTGGAAGTTGCGCACGCGCTGGGCCTTGTCGGGCACCACCAGGGCCATTTGTCGCTTGGGATCTTGCGTCGTCACGCCCGTGGGGCAGTTGCCACTGTGGCACGTTTGTGCCTGAATACAGCCCAGTGCGAACATGAAGCCACGTGCACTGTTGCACCAATCCGCGCCCATCGCCAGGGTGCGCGCGATGTCAAAGCCGCTGATGATCTTGCCGCTGGCACCCACCCGTATCTTGTCGCGCAAATTAAGGCCCACCAGGGTGTTGTGAACCAGGCGCAAGCCTTCTTGCAAGGGTGTGCCAATGTGGTCGGAAAACTCCAGCGGTGCCGCCCCTGTCCCACCCTCAGAGCCATCCACCACGATGAAGTCGGGCAGGATCTGACTTTCCTGCATGGCTTTTGCAATGCCAAACCATTCCCAGGGGTGGCCGATACAAAGCTTGAACCCAACCGGTTTGCCTTCCGAAAGCGTGCGCAACTGCTGCACAAACTGAAGCAGTTCGAGTGGCGTGGAAAAACTGCTGTGGCTGGAGGGCGAGACGCAATCTTCACCAATTTGTACACCGCGCGCCTCGGCAATTTCGGCGGTGACTTTGGGTCCGAGCAGCACACCCCCATGCCCGGGCTTGGCGCCCTGGCTCAGCTTGATTTCAATCATCTTGACCTGGGGGCTCAAGGCGTTCTCAACAAACCGCTCGGCGCTGAAGCGCCCCTGCGAATCGCGGCAACCGAAATAGCCCGAGCCAATTTCCCAAATCAGATCGCCTCCGTGCACCCGGTGATGACGGGAGATGGAGCCCTCGCCCGTGTCATGGGCGAACCCGCCCATGTAGGCCCCTTTGTTCAGCGCCATGATGGCGTTGGCACTCAAGGCCCCGAAGCTCATCGCTGACACGTTGAAAAGGCTGATGTCATAGGGTTGGGTGCAGCTGGCACCACCAATAGCAACGCGGAAATTGTGGTCGTGCAAGTGGGTGGGGGCCAGCGAGTGGGTGATCCACTCATAGCCAGCGGCTGAGACATCCAGTTGGGTACCAAAGGGACGCTTGTCCGACTGGCCCTTGGCGCGGGCGTACACCAGGGTGCGCTGCGCCCGCGAGAACGGGGCAGCTTCGGTCTCGCTTTCCAGAAAATACTGGCGCAACTCGGGGCGGATGGCTTCCAGCATGAAGCGCAAATGCCCGATGATGGGGTAGTTGCGCAAGACGGCATGGTGCGTTTGCTGCAAATCGTAGATGCCAACCGCTGTCAGCGCGCCAAAGATCAGCAGCATCCAACCGCCCTGACCCGAGGCGACAAAAACCAGCAGGCTCAGCGACGTCAGCCCCAGCGCCACAAAGAAGGCGGTGTAACGCACTGGATATATCTGGTTGAGGCGGTCAAGCATGCTTCAGAACTCCTTGTTGGTGGGCTAGCGGATGGACTAGCGGCACGATAGCAGGATTCGTGGCAACCTGCATATGGGTAAACCTGTGGTCACTCCCGCTTGTACGTGGAATCCCCATCGTGAAAACCCCATTCGCAGATGCCACAATTTCCCGCATGCTCGCGCTACTCGGGCGACGCCTTGCCCGAATTTTCCTGGAGGCCAAGATGTACAAAAAGATTTTGCTCGCCTACAACGGCTCGGCCGCCGGCCAAAAGGCGTTGCTGGATTCAGGCGAGTTGGCGTCTTGGGGGAAAGCCTCGCTACACCTGGTGGCGGTGATGCCCCTGAATCTCAACTCGGTGGTGGCCGAGGGTATCGTCTATTCCGTGCAGGAAGAGGCCTTGCAACGGCAGGCATACCAACGTATTCTGGACGAGGGCTTGCAGGTACTGGCCCAGCATGGCTACCAAGCCACGGGGGAGTTGCTGTCGGGGGATGCCATCACCGAGATCTGCAACTGTGCGCGTCGCAATCAGTCCGACCTCATTGTGGTGGGCCACAAGCACAAGAAAGGCTGGGTCGAACGCTGGTGGAGCGGGTCGATTTCCAAGTCGCTGATCGAAGAAGCGCCTTGCAGTTTGCTGATTTCGATTGTTTGAAGGGGCATCATGGCCTTGCTGTCCGAGCAAGGCGGCCCCTTCAGAGCGCAGACCGCCTCACTCAGCGCGAGCGCCCGAATCTTTGACCACTTTGGCCCATTTGGCAATTTCGCTGGCCTGGTAACGGGCCAACTCCTCGGGGCTGGACAACACCGCCTCCAAGCCCAGGGTTTTCAGCCGCTCCTGCACTTCCGGAAGACGATACACCCGCTGGACTTCGGCGTGGAGTCGGTCGATGACCGGACGCGGCGTGTTGGCGGGGGCAAACAAGGCGAACCAGGTCGTGGCTTCAAAACCCGGTACCGATTCGGCCACGGTGGGGATTTCGGGGGCGGCGTTGGAGCGCTTGGCCGTGGTCACGGCAATCGCGCGAATTTTGCCTTCACGTGCCATGGGCAAGGCCGAGGGCATGTTGTCAAACATCAGCTGAATGCTACCGCCCATGAGGTCAGGGATGGCGTATTGACGGCCTTTATAAGGCGCATGTGTCATCTGGGTGCCCGTCAGTGACTTGAACAACTCGCCCGATACATGCACCGAGGTGCCAATGCCGGGGGAGCCGAATGACAGCTTGTTGGGGTTGGCCTTCATGTAGGTGATGAGCTCGGGGACGGTCTTCACCGGCAAGTCGTTGTTCACCACCAGCAAATTGGGTGCCGATGCGATGAGAGAGACCGGGGCAAATTGTTTGACCATGTCATACGGAATTTTTTCGTACAACGATCCATTGATAGCGTGTGTGCCCACGGTACCCATGACCAGGGTGTAACCGTCGTTGGGCGATCGCGCCACAATATCCGCGCCGATGTTGCCGCCGGCTCCAGGCTTGTTGTCCACCACGACTGGCTGGCCCAGTTGAGCTTTCTCGCTGAACAGACGAGCCAGGATGTCAGGCGCACCGCCCGTGGGGAAGGTCACCACCAGACGCAGGGGTTTGTTGGGGTAGGTGTTTTGCGCCATGGCCAGGCCACTGGAAAAACCCAGTCCTGCCACAGCGGCACAACATAGCAAGCGACGGGACAGTGAGTGAGGGAAGGTCATCTGAGTACTCTTTAAAAATAGTGTTGATGAATCAAGCGGGGTCGATCGAAGCACTCCAGCGGTTGTCCCACTGGTGTTGTGCCTGGTCCAGGTGACGACGCTCCCGTTTGGTGGGGCGGCCGTGCTCGATGCTCATCGCCGGCTCGTGCGACAAGCGCCGTTGCTCGGCCATTCGCTCGCGCAAGGCCAGGCTGTCGGGGGTTTCAGCATAGAGGGCTTGCGCCACCGGCGCCGGCCCACGCTGCAAGCTCAAGCCATGCACGACCACGGTGCGCGGCACGCCGCTTTGCAGGACCTCGACGGTGTCACCGGCGCGCACATCGCGTGAGGGTTTGGCATCTTGACCGTTCACCCGCACGCGGCCGCGGTCCAGTTGCTCCACCGCGAGTGCACGGGTTTTGAAAAACCGAGCCGCCCACAACCACTTGTCGATTCGCATCGTCTCCATACGCCCTATTGTGCAGGATTTGTCAATGAGGGGTGCGTTATCCAGCGCATCCTGGGGTCATCGCGGCGGTGGTAGGCTCAAACAATGCTGAGAAATTCTTCACCCCGGCAGCCCCTGTGGTCTCTGGCCTTGCGCTCTCTGCGGCGCGATGCCCGTTCGGCGGAGATGCGTTTGTTGCTGGTGGCGATTGCACTGGGGGTGACGGCCCTGTCTTCGGTGGCCTTTCTGGCTGATCGCTTGCAGGCGGGTTTGCAACGCGATGCGGCACAACTGCTGGGTGGCGACGCTGTGGTCGTGACCGACCAACCGCCGGCCTCTGCCTGGCTGGAGCAAGCCCAAGCGCAAGGACTTCAAGGCGTCACCACGCTCAGTTTCCCGACCATGGCTCGCGCCCCGGATGAACACGGGGGGCTGAGCCGGCTGGTGGCATTGAAAGGGGTGGAGGCTGACTACCCCTTGCGGGGTCGTTTGCGCGTGCAAGGCGACGACCCCGACGACAACGTGGGCGTGAGCACGCGGGACGTGCCGTCCCCTGGGCAAGCCTGGGTAGAGCCCGCCTTGCTCGAAGCCCTGAACCTGCAGGTGGGAGATGGACTGCTGTTGGGGCAATCCCGTTTGGTCATCAGCCGTGTCTTGCTGCACGAACCCGATCGCGGGGCGGGCTTCATGAACTTTGCGCCCCGCGTCATGGTGCATGCCCGTGATCTGCCAGGCACCGGCTTGGTTCAACCGGCGAGTCGGGTGGTCTGGCGCTTCGCCGTGTCGGGACCGCCGTCGCAGGTGCAGCGTTACACCGAGTGGGTCGAGTCACGGCTGAAGGATCCCTCGGTTCGCGGCGTGCGACTGGAAACCCTGGAGGCCGGACGTCCTGAGATGCGCCAGACCCTGGATCGGGCCAGCAAGTTTTTGCATCTGGTGGCCTTGCTGGCCACTTTGCTGAGTGCGGTAGCGGTGGCGCAGGCGGCAAGGGCCTTTGCCTTGCGTCGTCTGGACGACTGCGCAGTCTACCGGGTGCTGGGCATGAGTCAACGCAGCATGGCCTGGATGTATGGACTTGAATTTTTGCTCGCTGGCCTTGCGGCGAGCGCCATCGGTCTGGCGTTGGGATACGGCGTCCACCATGGGTTTGCCTGGTTGCTCAGTGGCCTGGTGGAGACAGCCTTGCCGCCCCCTCGCGGCTGGCCGCTGCTGCAAGGCATGGGGACGGGGCTCACCTTGTTGATGGCGTTTGGGTTGCCGCCCATTTTGCAGTTGGTGCAGGTGCCGCCATTGCGTGTGATTCGACGTGAAATGGGAACACCCCGCCCGGCATCGCTGTTGGTGTTGGGGGTGGGCTTGTCGGGATTTGCCGCCTTGCTGATCGTGTTCAGTCGCGACCTCAAGCTCGGCGCGTTGGTGGCCGGTGGATTTTTAGGCGCCAGCGCAGTGTTTGCCTTGCTGGGCTGGGGGGCTGTGCGGCTGTTGCGCTGGGGTGTGCGTGAAGGGCAGGCACCCTCGTGGTTGTTGATGGCCACGCGACAACTCGCCGCGCGTCCGGGGTTGGCCGTGGTGCAAATCAGTTCGTTGGCACTGGGCTTGCTAGCGCTGATGTTGTTGGTCTTGCTGCGTACCGACCTCATCAGCAGTTGGCGCGCCGCAACACCGCAACATGCGCCCAACCGCTTCGTCATCAACATCCAGCCCGACCAGTCGAGTGCGTTTCAAGCGGTCTTGCAAGCCAACGAGGTTGGCACACATGACTGGTTTCCCATGATTCGCGGGCGGTTGGTGTCGATCAATGGTCAAACCATCACCCCGCAGTCCTACGGGGACGAGCGGGCACAGCGACTGGTGGACCGGGAGTTCAACTTGTCGTACACGGAGGAATTGCCAGGACATAACCAGGTGGTGGCAGGCCAGTGGACAGCGCAAGAGACCGAGGGGCTGAGCGTGGAGGAGGGCATTGCCAAAACCCTGCGCCTCAACTTGGGGGATCGGCTCACTTTCGACATGGCGGGTCAACTGCACGAGGCCCGCATCACCTCCCTTCGACGTGTGGACTGGTCCTCCATGCGGGCCAATTTCTTTGTGCTGTTTCCGCTCAGCCAGATGCCGGATGTGCCATCGACCTTCATCACAGCCTTTCGTGCCCCTGAGCGGCGTGGCTTTGACAACGAGTTGGTCAGCCTCTTCCCCAATGTGACCGTGGTGGACATGGGCGCCACGCTGAACCAGGTGCAACGGGTGCTGGACCAGGTGGCCCGCGCCGTCGAGTTTTTGTTTGCTTTCACCCTGGCGGCTGGCCTGGTGGTGGTGTTTGCCACCCTGACCGGTAGTCGGGAGGCCCGCACGCGCGACTATGCCGTGCTGCGTGCTTTAGGGGCCACGCAACCCTTGCTGGCGCGCGTGCAGCGTGCCGAGTTGCTGGGGGTGGGCGCGCTGGCGGGTGCGCTGGCCTCAGGAGTGGCGCTCGCGTTGGGC
>Ga0255087_1000082_pt1 | contig 42865 bp, 38 predicted proteins | sample Colum_Miss_RepA__FD_188561 | JGI IMG/M metagenome (GOLD analysis project Ga0255087, IMG submission 188561) | Freshwater microbial communities from Columbia River, Oregon, United States - Colum_Miss_RepA_8d | ecosystem: Environmental > Aquatic > Freshwater > River | place: USA: Oregon | collected...
CGCTTACAGGTGATCGACGGCATGGGAAACAACACCTCCGGGGCGTAGTCGGTGGGGTAGCTGGCGATCTGGCCCAGCGGGGAGAGTTCAGGCGTGCTCATGCAGGAATTCAATCAGAGTGGGCAAGCATTGTTGCAGCAAGCCGGGCGGGAAATCGTGCCCCATGCCGTCGATCACCTGTAAGCGAGCATGGGGAATACGACGCGCCGTATCTTCACCACAGGGCAACGGCAGCAGCGGGTCCTCACGACCATGGATCACCAAGGTGGGACGGGTGATGTCGTGGAGCAATTCATACCGGTCAGCGTCGCTCATCACCGCCAGGGTTTGTCGCAGCACGCCGGCGGGGCGGTAAGCGCGCTGCACCGCCTGCCGCACACGCGCGGCCTGCGCCAGAGGATCTTCATGTTCCGCCGGGCTGCCAATCATGCGCAGCAAGCGCTGCATGTTGAGCATGGCCTGCTCCAGTCCCAGGTTCAGTGATGTGGCAGACATGGCCTTGAGCACCTGCGGCTGCGGTCCCGGCAAATCCGGAGCACCGCTGGAGCTCATCCAGCTCACCAGCGATATCACCCGCTCTGGCGCGGTCCAGGCCATGCGCTGGGCAATCATGCCGCCCATGCTCACCCCGATCACATGCGCACGTTCGATGTGCAAAGCATCGAGCACGCCCAAGGCATCGCGGGCCATGTCTTGAAGGCTGTAGGGTTTGCGCATGGCCCAGCCCAGGCGATGCTTCAAGCCATTCCACAGCAGGTTGGGCACACCCCAGTCGTCAAACCCTGTGGACAAACCCACATCCCGGTTGTCAAAACGAATCACCCGATAGCCCGCCTGATCCAGCGCTTGCAGCAAGGGGGTGGGCCAAGCGATGAGTTGCATGCCCAGGCCCATGATGAGCAACACCGCGGGGCGCTCCCGCTGGCCGGAATCTTCCACTTCCAGCTCGATGCCATGGGCTTGCATGCGCATGATGGCGTCAGGCCGCCTCGCGCCGAAACACCAACCGGTCCGGCTCGGACACAGCAGCCGCAAAGGCATAGCCCTCGAGGTCGAATTTCTCGAGCGCGGCCGGTGTTTTGACGCGCTGGGTGATGGCGTAGCGGGCCATGAGGCCACGGGCGCGCTTGGCCATGAAGCTGATGATCTTGTAGCCCGGGCCCTTGCGCTCTTCAAACACACAGTCGATCACGCGGGCCTGCAAGGCCTTGCGATCCACCGCCTTGAAATACTCCTGCGAGGCCAGGTTGACGATGATGGGCTGGGGGTGAGCCGCCACCTGGGCCTGCAAGTGATCGGCCAGCGTGCGGCCCCAGAATTTGTAGAGGTTGTTGCCGTGGGCATTGGCCAGCGCGGTGCCCATTTCCAGCCGATACGGCTGCATCCAGTCCAGTGGCCGCAGCACCCCATACAAGCCGCTCAAAATGGCGATATGCGACTGGGCCCATTCCAGGTCCTTGGGCTTGAGCGAGCGAGCGTCCAACCCCTCGTAGACATCGCCGTTGAACGCCAGCATCGCCTGTCGAGAGTTCTTGGCCGTGAACTTGGGTGACCAGGTGTTGTAGCGGGCCACATTCAAGTCGGCGAGGGCTTCACTCAAGTCCATCAACGCGGCAATATCGTTCGAAGATTTCTTCTTCAACAAGGCGATCAATTCAGTGGATTGCCGGATGAATTGCGGTTCGGTGTGAGGCACCTCACCCAGCGGGGTGTCGTAGTCGAGCGATTTGGCAGGAGACAGTAGAAACAACATACGAACCTCATCCGGTGCAAGCCGTGCGCGCCCCCGTTGGGACACCACGCTCGAATTGTGTCATGGCCGAGCGCAAATTCAACACGACCAACCTGCACGGCCGGGGTCTTAGCGGCGTTGTCACGGTCGAGATCTCGATTCGCCACTGAATGCACCGGCAACGCCAGGACCCACGCAACGACCAGGCATCATCGGGATCCGCCGATGGCTGGGATAAGGGTGCGTCAGTCATCCGGCATAGAATTTCCATCACACTGAACAGTGCCCATGCCGCAGGACTACCACCATGTCAACTCAACCCCGCAGCACCTTCGCCGAGGTGGCCTACACCAATGGCTACGAGTTCACCGAGGGGTCAGGCTACACGCTGCCTGAGTACCCGTTTGTCATCCCGCCCGAACTCGCCCAAGGCACCATCGGTCGCCACGAGATTGTGATCGTGGGGGGCGGCATCACGGGGCTCACCCTGGCATGCGGACTGGCCGCGCGCGGCGTTCGCGCGGTGCTGCTGGACGAGGACAACACCGTGGGGGTGAAGGGCGCCTCCTCACGCGGCATCTGTTACACGCAAAAATCGCTCGAAATATTCCAACGCCTGGGTATCTATGAGCGCATTGCTGCCAAGGGCATCGAGTGGAGCGTGGGTCGCACGTTTGCTGGCCATGACGAGGTGTTTTCTTTCGACCTCAAAGCCCAAGGCAACTTCAATCTCAGCCAGCAACCGGCCTTCATCAACATCCAACAGTTCTACATCGAAGGCTACCTGGTTGAGCGGATTGCTGAACTCAATGCCCAACACAGCGCCCATCAGGCCCCGCTGGAGATGCGCTGGCAATCCCGGGTGACCGGTTTCGAGCAACGCGATGGGGTGGCGCGCTTGCAGGTCAGCACGCCCCAGGGCGAGTACGCACTGGACGCTACTTACGTGATCGACGCTACCGGCACCCACACCCCGTTCCACGCCTGGTGTGGCGTCACCATGGACAGCAAGCGCGGCGACGACCGCTGGTGCATCGCCGATGTGCGCTTTCGCAACACCCCGCCCACCGAGCGTCACACCTGGATCGAGGCCCCCTTCAATGAAGACCGTGCGGTATGGCAGCACTTGATGGGCGACGAGGTGTGGCGCATTGATTACCAGATGGCCCCCAATGCCGATCCCGAGTTCGTCAGCCGCGAAGATCAGGTGCGCGAGCGCCTGCGTCGCCAGTTCGGCGACGAGGTGGACTGCGACATTGTGTGGGTCGGCCCCTATGCCTACCGCAGCCAGTGCCTGCACCAGTTGCGCAGGGGCAGTGTGTTTTTCATGGGTGACACCGCCAAAGTGGTGAGCCCCTTCGGTGCGCGAGGCGGCAATACCGGTATCTCGGATGCCGACAACTTGGCCTGGAAACTGGCGGCCGTGCTCCGCGGCCGTGCCCCTGATCAGTTGCTGGGCAGCTACGAGCATGAGCGTCTGCAGGCCGCGCAGGACAATGTCCTGGTCACCAACCGCACCGCCCGATTTTTACGTCCTGCCACCCCGCAGGAGCGCTTGTTTCGACGAGCTGCCATCAGCCTGGCCAAACGTCATGCCTTTGGCCGACTGATGATCAACACCGGTCGCATGGCAGTGGCCAACACCTACACCCGAAGCCCCGCCTGTGCGCCAGGCGCAGGCACGTCGGTTCAAAACGTGGTCTTCCAGTGGGCCGATGGTTCAAGGGGTTGTCTCAACGATCTTCTGACCTGGGCGGGCGAAGACCTGGTGCTGCTGGTGTTTGGGCCTCAATCTGCCACGGCCCTGGGTCGGATACGTCAGTTGACGGCTCAGACCCCCTTGAAGGCGGTGCAGGTGTTGTCGCCTGGAGAGCGCGCCCAATGCCTGGAGCACCTGCGGGACCCCGAGGGCCGTCTGCGGGTGGCTTGCCAGGCCGCTGGCCAGGCCTGGGCACTGGTGCGCCCTGACAGTTACCTGGCGGCAACCGGGGCAGATTGGGCGTCCACGCTGGTGCACCGACTCTCGCGAGCCTTGGCATTGGCTTGAAGCTCACCCGGATAAAATTGCAGCTTTTGTAGGCGCGCTGCGTCGCCCTGCAGCCCCTCGCGTGACGCGCTCGGGGTCATCTCCCGTTGGAACCCGTCCCCATGAGCCAAAGCCCCGCGCAACCCGGCCTGCAGAGCCTGTCCAAATCGTTTGAACCCGCCGCACTCGAAGCCCACTGGGGCCCCGAGTGGGAACGCCGTGGCCTGGGCCTGGCGGGCCACCGTGGTACCGGGCAGCCCAAGGCCGACGAAGCCTCGTTCGCCATTCAACTGCCACCGCCCAACGTGACCGGCACCCTGCACATGGGCCATGCGTTCAACCAGACCATCATGGACAGCCTGACCCGCTACCACCGCATGCGGGGCCACAACACGGCGTGGATTCCGGGCACCGACCACGCCGGCATTGCCACCCAGATCGTGGTGGAGCGACAACTGCAGGAACAAGGCATCCAGCGTCACGACATGGGCCCCACGCCGGCTGAGGCCCGCAAAAACTTTGTCGCCAAGGTGTGGGAGTGGAAAGAGCACTCCGGTCACACCATCACCCGCCAGATGCGCCGCATGGGCGACACGGTGGACTGGAGCCGCGAGTACTTCACCATGGACGACAAGCTCTCCACGGTCGTGACCGACACCTTTGTGCGCCTTTATGAACAAGGCCTGATCTACCGTGGCAAACGGCTGGTCAACTGGGACCCGGTGCTGATGAGCGCGGTGTCCGACCTGGAAGTTGAGAGTGAAGAGGAAGACGGCTCGTTGTGGCACATCTGCTATCCCTTTGCCAACGGCCCGCAGCGCGTGGGCAGCGAAACCGCGCGCGGTCTGGTGGTAGCGACCACCCGCCCCGAAACCCTGCTGGGTGACGTGGCCGTGATGGTGCACCCCGAGGACGAGCGCTACGCCCACCTGATCGGCCAGCAGGTGCAGTTGCCGCTGTGCGGCCGCACCCTTCCCATCATCGCCGACGACTATGTGGACCGTGAATTCGGTACAGGCGTGGTCAAGGTCACGCCTGCGCATGATGTGAACGACTACGCCGTGGGCCAGCGTCACCAGCTGCCAATCATCGGCGTGCTGCACCTCAATGCCACCATCAACGACAACGCGCCCGAACCCTACCGCGGCCTGGACCGGTTTGCCGCCCGCAAGGCCGTGGTGACAGACCTCGACCATGCCGGCCTGCTGGTGGAGATCAAGAAGCACAAGCTGATGGTGCCGCGTTGCGCGCGCACAGGTCAGGTGGTTGAACCCATGCTCACCGACCAATGGTTCGTGGCCATGAACAAGGTCAGCGAACAAGACCCCACGGGCAAGAGCATTGCGCAAAAAGCCATCGATGCCGTCACCAGCGGGCAGGTACGCTTTGTGCCCGAGAACTGGGTCAACACCTACAACCAGTGGATGAACAACATCCAGGACTGGTGCATCAGCCGCCAGCTGTGGTGGGGCCACCAGATCCCCGCCTGGTACGACGAAGACGGCCGCGTCTACGTGGCTCGCAGCGAGTCCGACGCCCAAGCCCAGGCCCCCGGCAAAACCTTGCGCCGCGACGAGGACGTGCTGGACACCTGGTACTCCTCTGCCCTGGTGCCCTTTTCCACCCTGGGCTGGCCAGCGAAAACCTCTGACCTCGCCCTGTACCTGCCCAGCAGCGTGCTGGTCACCGGCTACGACATCATCTTCTTCTGGGTCGCCCGCATGATCATGATGACCACGCACTTCACCGGTCAGGTGCCGTTTCGCGATGTCTACATCCACGGTCTGGTGCGCGATGCGCAAGGCAAGAAGATGTCCAAATCGGAAGGCAATGTGCTCGACCCGGTCGATCTGATCGACGGCATTTCGCTGGGCCCGCTGCTCGACAAACGCACCACGGGCCTGCGCAAGCCCGAGACAGCGCCCCAGGTGCGCAAAGCCACCGAGAAAGAATTCCCCGAGGGTATTCCTGCCTACGGGGCAGACGCGTTGCGCTTCACCTTCGCGGCCCTGGCCAGTCTGGGTCGCAGCATCAACTTTGACAGCAAGCGCTGCGAGGGTTATCGCAACTTCTGCAACAAGCTGTGGAATGCGACACGCTTTGTGCTGATGAACTGCGAGGGCCACGATTGCGGCTTGATGGAGCACACCAAGGCCGAGTGCGCCGTGGGTGGCAAGGCGCACGGCTACATGCACTTCAGCCAGGCGGACCGCTGGATCACCTCGCAATTGCAACGCGTCGAGGCCGACATCGCCCAGGGCTTCGCGGATTACCGGCTCGACCAGGTGGCCCAGACGCTGTACGAATTCGTCTGGAACGAGTTCTGTGACTGGTACCTGGAAATCGCCAAGGTGCAGATCCAGACCGGCGACGAAGCGGCCCAGCGCGCCACACGCCGCACGCTGATCCGCACCCTCGAAACCCTCCTGCGTCTGGCGCACCCGATCATCCCGTTCATCACCGAAGCCCTGTGGCAGCACGTGTCGCTGGTGGCAGGACGCCGCAGCGAGTCCAACGGCCCGACCTCGGTGGCGGTCGCCCCGTACCCCGTGAGCCAGCCCGAGCGCATCGACCCCCAGGCCGAAGCCCATGTGGCACAACTCAAGGCCCTGGTTGATGCCTGCCGCAACCTGCGGGGCGAAATGGGTGTCTCGCCGGCCCAGCGACTGCCGCTCTACGCGGTGGCCACCACCCCAGACCAAGCCGAATTCATGCGCTCGCAAGCCCCGGTGCTCCAAGCCTTGGCCAAGCTGAGTGAGGTTCGGGTGTTCGACGACGAAGCCCACTGGAGCGCTGCCGCTGAGTCAGCCCCGGTGGCCGTGGTCGGCGAAGTGCGGGTTTGTTTGTTCATGCAGGTGGACGTCGCCGCCGAGAAAGCCCGCCTCGCCAAGGAGGTCGCGCGTCTGCAAGGCGAAATGACCAAGGCGCAGGGCAAGCTGTCTAACGAGGCCTTTGTCGCCAAAGCCCCTGCCGCCGTGCTGGAGCAGGAGCGCAAGCGCTTGGCCGACTTCAGCGCCACGCTGACCAAGGTGCAGGAGCAGTTGGCTCGCCTGGGTTGAACCCCCGTCGGGCCGACCTGTTGCGGCCTGACTATGATGGTCACATGCCACGCACCTTGACTCCACGGACCCTGCGCCATTGAAACCCCACACCGCCACCATGACCGCCCCTGTCACCAAAGCCGTATTCCCTGTTGCCGGACTCGGCACTCGCTTTTTGCCCGCCACCAAGGCGCAACCCAAGGAAATGCTGCCGGTGGTGGACAAGCCGCTCATCCAGTACGCGGTGGAGGAGGCCTACGAGGCTGGCATTCGTCACATGATTTTCGTGACCGGCCGCAACAAGCGAGCCATCGAAGACCATTTCGACACAGCCTATGAACTCGAGACCGAACTCGAGAGCGCGGGCAAGCAGGCCTTGCTCGACCTGGTGCGAAGTGTGCAACCCGCCGACATGCTGTGCTCGTACGTGCGCCAGCCCCGCGCGCTGGGTCTGGGTCATGCGGTGTTGTGTGCCGAGCACTTGGTCGGGCCCGAACCGTTTGCCGTCTTGTTGGCCGACGACCTGATGACCGGCCCAACCGGGGGCCCTGGGGTGTTGCGTCAGATGGTGGATGTGTTTGCGCGTACCGGCGGCTCGGTCTTGGCCGTGCAGGAAGTGCCCCAGGACCAGGTGCACCGCTACGGCATCGTGGCTGGCACTGCGTTGCCTGGCGGCCTCACCGATGTACGGCAGATGGTGGAAAAGCCCGCAGCCGCCCAAGCCCCGTCTCGCTGGGCCGTGGCCGGCCGCTATGTGTTGACGCCCGGCGTGTTTGATCGCATTCGACAGGGAGGCCGCGGGGCAGGTGGGGAAATCCAGCTGACCGATGGCATTGCGGGGCTGATTGGCACCGAGAAAGTACTGGCCTATGCCTACCAGGGCAAGCGTTACGACTGCGGCAGCAAACTGGGCTTCTTACAAGCCACTGTGGAGCTGGCCCTGCAACACCCCGAGGTGGGGGCGGAGTTCACGGCCTATTGGGCGCAGCGCCGCTGAGAGAGGCCAAGCGCGTCTCAGCGCAGGATGCAGGGCGACAAACGGCCAAGCCGCAAGTCTCGCCGCCCGGCGGTTCATCGCCGCTTGAGCACGTGGATGAATTCGTTGCCTTGGGTCTGCTGCTCCACCAGCTCGTTACCGGTTTGCTTGGCAAAGGCGGTGAAGTCTCGCAATGAGCCAGCGTCGGTAGCGACCACGCGCAACAACTGACCGCTTTGCATCGCGGTCAGCGCTTTTTTGGCCTTGAGAATGGGCAATGGGCAGTTCAGCCCGCGGGTGTCGAGTTCCTGATCAATGTGCATGGCGTGAACCTGATTACAAACGGTCGCGTTCTTCCTGGGTCATGAAAGGCGGGTCAATGCCCTGGCTGCTGCGCAGCCAATCGGCCAGCGCATAGCCGGTGCCGGCGGGCCAACACACCAGATCCTTGAAGTCATAGAGTTGGTATTCGGCCAACTCGGGCGAGAGACGAATCTCACCCTCGGCCTTGGCATGGTAGGCAATGATGACCTGGTTCATGCGAAAGAACTCGTACACACCGACCAGACTCAGCTCGGTGGCGTGGAGGTTGGTTTCCTCCTGGATCTCGCGGCGAATGCCTTCTTGCGGGGTTTCACCCGCCTCCATGAAACCGGTGATGAGCGCAAACCGCCGCCCCTTCCAGGCAGCGTTGCGCGCGAGCAGAATCTGGTTGCCCACCTGCACAATAGCGGCCAGCACCGGGGTGGGGTTGTTCCAGTGGGTCCAGCCACAACCCACGCAGCGCAGGCGTTCTTTGGGGCCGCCATCCTCCATCAGGGCCAGCAATTCCAGGGGCGTGGCACAGGAGGGGCAAAAGCGAAAGGCATTCATGCGGGGAACACTCCGGTCGACAGGTAGCGATCACCGCGGTCGCACACGATAAACACGATGGTGGCATTTTCCACTCGCTGGGCGATCTGCAGCGCCACCCAGCAGGCGCCGGCCGCCGAGATGCCGGCGAAGATGCCTTCCTCGCGGGCCAGGCGACGACACATCTCCTCGGCATCGTCCTGGCTCACCAACACCAGTTCATCGACCGCCTTGGCGTCATAGATGCTGGGCAGGTATTCCTCGGGCCACTTGCGGATGCCCGGGATGCGCGAGCCTTCGCTGGGCTGAGCGCCCACAATGCGCACCGCCGGGTTTTGTTCCTTGAGGTAGCGCGACACCCCCGTGATGGTGCCGGTGGTGCCCATGGCGCTCACGAAGTGCGTCACCCGCCCCTGGGTGTCTTGCCAGATCTCGGGGCCGGTGGTCTCGTAGTGGATGCGGGGGTTGTCCGTGTTCGCAAACTGGTCCAGAACCCGGCCTTTGCCGTCTCGCTGCATACGCTCGGCGAGGTCACGGGCGTATTCCATGCCGCCGCTTTTGGGTGTGAGGATGAGTTCGGCCCCGAACGCCTTCATGGTCTGGGCCCGCTCAATCGACAAATCCTCGGGCATGATCAGCACCATGCGGTAACCCTTGATCGCCGCGGCCATGGCCAGGGCAATGCCCGTGTTGCCAGAGGTGGCCTCGATCAGGGTGTCACCTGGGCGAATGTCTCCGCGCTCTTGTGCGCGCTGAATCATCGACAATGCAGGTCTATCCTTGACGGATCCCGCCGGGTTGTTCCCTTCGAGCTTGCCCAGTAGAACGTTGCCACGGGCTTTGTTCTCCTTCGCACCGATGCGTTGCAGGGCCACCAGAGGTGTTCGACCGATGGCAGATTCAATGGTCGGGTAATTCATACCCCCCACTGTGCCATAATTCCGGTTTCCCTCGCCGCCGGAGTGGCGAAATTGGTAGACGCAGCAGACTCAAAATCTGCCGGTGCAAAACACCGTGCCGGTTCGATTCCGGCCTCCGGCACCAGGCTCTGTGGCCCACAGGCGTTGGTTCAGACCAACGACCTGACCCGCGCACACCAGGCTGGTTTCGTCTAGGATGGTTTCTGTTCGAAAACCTTCTTTGACGCAAAGGCACTCATCATGTCACGTTCCATCAGTTTCTTGACGTCCCACGTCAACCGGGCTTTGCTGGCCACGTTGGCGCTTGCTGCGTTCACGCTGGCAAGCCCCCTTCAGGCCCAGACCTATCCCACCAAGCCCATCAAGGCCATCGTGCCCTTTGCACCTGGCAGCGCCACCGACCAGATCGGCCGCGCCTTCGCCGCCAAAATGTCCGAACAACTCGGTCAACCCATCGTGGTGGAGAACAAACCGGGTGTGAACGGCATGCTGGGGGCCGACGCCGTGGCCAAGTCGCCCGCTGACGGCTACACCCTGCTGATCGGCACCAACAGCACCAACGCCGCCCTCAAGAGTCTGATGAACAAGCTGCCGTACGACCAGGACACCGCGTTTGCGCCGGTGGGGTTCATGGGCTCGGTGCCTTTGATTGTGGGGGTCAACCCCAGCCTGCCCTACAAGACCCTGCGCGAGTTTGTCGAGGGTGCCAAGGTCAAACCTGGTGCCATCAGCTTTGCCAGCGCCAGCACCTCACAGTTGGTCTCCAGTGAAATGCTGGCCCACACCGCCGGCATCAGCATGACCCACGTGCCCTACAAGAGCGGCCCAGCCGCCATGACCGATCTGATCGGTGGCCAGGTGAACATGTTCACCGCCGACTTTGCGGTCATGCTGCCCCAGGTCAAGGCGGGCAAGGTGCGCGGTCTGGCCGTCACCTCCTCCAAGCGTTCTGCCGCCATCCCCGAACTGCCCACGGTCAACGAAGCGCTGGGCGTCAAGGACTATGAGCTGATTGCCTACTTTGCCGCCTTTGCACCGGCCGGCACGCCGCCCGACGTCATCGCCAAGCTGAACAAGGCACTCAACGACGCCGCCAATGCCAAAGATATCCAGGACAAATTCAGCGCCCTGGGCTTCGAGATCGATCCCGGACCCCCTGAAGCCCTGGCGCAGCGCAACCGCCGCGAGACCGCCAAGTGGGCCAAAGCCATCAAGGACGCCAAGATCGAACCGCAATAACGCCAAAGCTTTTGCCCCACAACTTTTGCGCACTGCTCATGAGCCATCTTTTTTCTCCCCTGGAATTTCATCCCCCTCGGGGCACCGTCGCTCTGGCCAATCGGCTCGTGATCGCACCCATGTGCCAGTATTCTGCGAAGGAAGGTCGACCGACAGATTGGCACCTGATGCACTGGGCCAATCTGTTCAACAGCGGGGCGGCTTTCGTCATCATTGAAGCCACGGCGGTCAGTGCTGAAGGTCGCATCACCCCCGGCTGCCTGGGCCTGTGGGACGACCAGACCATGGCCGTTTTTGCCGACACCTTGCAACGGGCGCGACGACTGGCGCCGCCCGTGCCGGTGTGCGTGCAACTCAGCCACGCCGGACGCAAAGCGTCGAGCGAAGTTCCCTGGCGCGGCGGTATGCTGATTCCCCAAGATCAGGGCGGATGGCAAGCCCTGGCCCCCTCGGCCATTTCGCAACTTCCCGACGAACCGCCACCGCGCGAACTCACCACGGCTGAGATTCAGACCATCCAAGAAGACTTCATTGCCGCCGCCCGACGCCTGCAGGCGATGGGGTTGGAAGGCGTCGAATTGCATGGTGCCCATGGCTACTTGCTGCACGAATTTCTGTCCCCTTTGTCCAACCAGCGCACCGATGCCTACGGAGGGTCGTTTGACAACCGCGTTCGATTGCTCATGGACATCTTCCAGGGTGTTCGAGCCGTGTTCGATGGCGTGCTGGGGGTGCGCCTGTCAGCCACCGACTGGGTCGAGGGGGGCTGGAACCCGCACGACACCGTTGAGCTCACCCGCCGACTCCAAGGGGCCGGTGCCGACTACATCCACATTTCCAGTGGCGGTGTGTCCTCGAAGCAAAAAATTCCGGTCGGCCCCAGTTACCAGGTGCCGTTTGCGCAACAGGTGAAGGCCGCCACCGGCTTGACCACCATTGCCGTGGGCCTGATCACCGAACCGCAACAAGCCGAGGACATCCTGGCGCGGGGCGATGCCGACCTGGTGGCCATTGCCCGCAGCGCGCTGTACAAGCCGCATTGGGGCTGGGAAGCCGCTGCTGCCCTGGGGGGGCAGGTGCCCGCCAGCCCGCCCTACTGGCGCAGCATTCCGCGCGATGTACAAGCCATCTTCGGAAAAATTCATATCGGCATGCGTTGAGCGCTTGACCGCTGCGTAGCGGTCTTCTTCGTGAACCTTGTTGCGCAGCGATTCCGTCTTTTTTGTCCCCTTCTACCTGCTTGGCCCAGGCTCAGAATTTTCCCTCCCGGGCACAGGCCATCGAGGCAGCGAACATCCAGCTCGTTTGAAGTCGGCGGGCGGACATTGCGCATCTTTGCCTGCCGGGGCGGGCCCCTGTGTCATGTTGAGGCCAGGCCTTCACGCACGGTGGGATAGCGCAAGCGCACACGCAACTCGCGCCGCATCCGGGTGTTGTCCAGCCGTCGGGATTCACTCATGAAACTCAGGAGCATGAGCGGCAGCGTGTCCTCGGCGGCTTTGCGGGCCACGCGCTGTGGACGGGGGAGTTGGTACAGGTCGGCGGCCAGGTCGAAATAGTCCCCCATCCGCAAATCGGACTCGTCACACACCTGCACCACCCGTTGAGCGCGTGTGCGCCACAACGCCAGGTCGCAGGCCCGAGCCAGATCATCCGCGTGGATGTGGTTGGTGAACACATCGTCCTCGCGTCGCAGAACCGGTGTGCCACGCAACAATCGCTCGCGCGGTGTTCCGCCTGCACGATCGGGCGCATAGATGCCGGGAATGCGCAGGATGAGCGTACGCGCATCGCCCGCCCAACGCCGACCCCAGTGCCTCACCGCATCCTCGGCATCGACACGACGCATGGCTCGTCGGGTGAAAGGTGCCACGGGTCTGGATTCGCTGACCCATGCGCCCTGGCAATCACCATACACGCCACTGGTGGAGCCGTAGACCAACGCGCGTGGCGCCGATCGAAGCGACAAAGCCGCCAGTAAGGCATGCGTGCGGGGGTCATCCAGGCCCTCGCCGGGCGGAGGTGCCAGATGCAACACGCGGGTGGCCAGACCGGCCAGCCGTCGCAGGCTGGACGGATCGTCCAGATTGCCCACCAGCGGCACCACGCCCAAAGCCCGCAAGGCATCGCAGCGCGCCACTGAAGACGTCAAGGCCAACACGCGCGCGCGTCGAGCCAACGGCTTGGCCACGCGCTGGCCCACGTCTCCGCAGCCCACGACCAGGACGCGTTCGCGTCGGAAGCGGGCAGGCAAGGCGCCTAGAGGGGTCTGGTTTGAGGGCACAATTCAGAGGTTGGCAGCCAAACTGCCGTGTGTTGAGAACCCCAAGGATACCGAAAGATGAGTTTCAAGATCAGCGTGCAGCCCAGCGGACGTGAATTCGACGCCCAGTCCGATGAAACGCTGCTGGCGGCCGGCCTGCGCCAAGGCATTGGCTTGCCCTACGGGTGCAAGGACGGTGCCTGTGGCTCGTGCAAGTGCAAAAAAATCTCCGGCTCGGTGGTGCATGGCCAGCACCAGGCCAAGGCGCTGAGTGCGGACGAAGAAACGCAAGGCTTTGTGCTCACCTGCTGCGCCACCGCCACCAGCGACGTGGTGCTTGAATCGCGCCAGGTGGTGGAGGCCGGGCAATACCCCATTCGCAAAATGCCCGCGCGCGTGCTCTCGCTCGATCGCGTCTCGCACGATGTGATGATCGTGCGCTTGCAACTGCCGGCCAGCGAGACCTTTCCGTTTCACGCCGGCCAGTACCTCGACGTGCTGCTGCGCGATGGTTCGCGCCGCAGCTACTCCATGGGCAATGCCCCGCAGTCGCTGGGCTCGCCACCGGTGGTGGACCTGCATATCCGCCATCTTCCGGGTGGTCTCTTCACCGATCAGGTGTTCAGCACCCTGAAGGTCAAGGACATTGTGCGCATTGAAGCACCGCAAGGCAGCTTCTTCCTGCGTGAAGACTCGGACAAGCCGATGGTGCTGCTGGCCTCGGGCACAGGCTTTGCGCCCATCAAGGCCATCCTGGAACACATGCAGGCCCAGGGCATCACCCGACCGGCGACCCTGTACTGGGGAGGGCGTCGTCCCAGTGATTTGTATCTGGACGCCTGGGTGCAGGAGCAACTTCAACAGATGCCAAACCTGCGCTACGTACCGGTGGTGTCCGACGCGCTGCCCGAGGACCACTGGACGGGTCGCACCGGGTTCGTGCATCTGGCCGTGCTGCAAGACGTGCCCGATTTGTCCGGTCATGAGGTTTACGCCTGCGGCGTGCCAGTGATGGTGGACTCGGCCAAACGCGACTTTGTGACCCAGGCCCGGTTGCCCGAAGAAGCGTTTTTTGCAGACTCGTTCACCAGCGAAGCGGACAAGGCGGCCTGAAAGCCTTGCGCGTCACCTCCAATGGGCACACTGACCAGTTCACCCGCTCATGCACCAACACCACTTTCGGAGTCCACCTGTATGTCTTTGACGTCTCACTCATTCACGCCGCGCCGCCGACAGGTGGTGCTCTCACTGGCAGCCCTGGGCAGCCTTGGCCCCGGCGGCTTGCTGGCCCAGCCCGTCATGGGTACCAGTACCAAACCCATCCGCTTGGTCGTGCCCTATGCCGCCGGTGGACCGATCGACGTCACCGCGCGCTGGCTGGCCGAGCGGGTGCGTGACACCCTGGGTACCGTGGTCATTGACAACCGTCCTGGGGCTGGCGGCAACCTGGGCGTGGACCTGGTGGCCAAGGCCGCGCCGGACGGGCACACCATTGGTATTTCGGCCGTGGCCACGCATGCCATCAACCCTTGGCTGTTCAGCAAAATGCCGTTTGATGCGGCGCGCGATTTCGCGCCCATCACCCAGATCCTGCGCGTGCCCAATGTGCTCGTCATCAACACGCAAACCGCGGAGCGACTCGATATCCGCTCCTTCCAGGACCTCATCACCTACGCACGCGCGCATCCCGGCCAGCTCAATTACGGCTCGGGCGGCAACGGCAGTGCCGGGCACCTGGCTGGCGAGATGTTCAAGAAGGCGGCGGGCATTTTCGCGGTGCACATCCCCTACAACGGCGGCAACCCGGCTCAGCTGGCGCTGCTGTCAGGGCAGGTGGACTTCAACATTGACAACCTGGCCACGGCCGCCCCCAACATCCGCGCGGGCAAGCTCAAGGCCTTGGCAGTGACCACCGCCAAGCGCTCGAACGTGCTACCGGATGTACCGGCCATGGCGGAAGCACTGCCAGGTCTGGAAATCGACACCTGGTGGGGACTGGTGGCCCCCGCCGCCACGCCGGTGGACGTGGTTCAACGGCTGCACCAGGCGTTTGCCGCGGCCTTGAACGATCCGCAAACGCGCGCGCGTTTTGCGCAACTGATGGCCGAGCCGGTGGTTAATACTCCCGCAGCGTTTGGCGAGTTCATGGCCAGCGAACGGGCCAAGTACGAAAAAGTGGTCAAGGCCAGCGGCGCACGCGTCGACTGACCCGACTCAATGTCCCAGGTAGGCCGCCTGGACCTTGGGATCGTCAAGCAGATCGGCGGCCGGTCCTGTGAGCGTGATCTCACCGGACTCCATCACATACCCGCGTTGCGCGAGCTTGAGCGCGCGGCTGGCGTTTTGCTCCACCAGCAAGAGCGTGACACCCTCGGCGGCCACTTGCGCGATCACCTCGAAAATCCGGTCCACCATCAAGGGTGACAAGCCCATCGAGGGCTCATCGAGCAGCAGCATGCGCGGGCGGCTCATCAAGGCACGGCCCATGGCCAGCATTTGTTGCTCGCCACCCGAGAGCGTGCCGGCCAGTTGCGCGCGGCGCTCCTTCAAGCGTGGAAACAAGCCGTACATGCGCTCGATATCCGCCGCCACGTCCGCCGGGTCCTGGCGCTGATAGGCGCCCATCTGCAGGTTTTCCAGCACGGTCATGCGGGCAAATACACCGCGCCCTTCCGGGACCATCGCCAGTCCCTGACCCACCAGATCCCAGGGTCCCTGGCTGGTTAACGACTGCCCTTGGTAGAGCACATCACCGGTGTAGGGCAACAAGCGGGTGACCGCTTTCATGGTGGTGGTTTTGCCGGCCCCGTTGGAGCCGATCAGGCACACCAACTCGCCCGGCATGACCTCAAAGCTCACGCCCTTCACAGCCTGGATGCCGCCATAGGACACGCGCAAATCGCGCACCGACAGCATCGGTACTGGGTGCTTGTGGTGGGTGTTCATCTCAAGCGGCTCCCGCACCCAGGTAGGCCTCGATCACACGCGTGTTGCGCTGCACCTCGGCGGGCAGGCCTTCCGCGATGCAACGCCCCTCGTCGAGTACCGTCACCCGGTCGCACAAGCCCATGACGAGTTTGACGTCGTGCTCGATCAGCAGCACCGTGCGACCGTCGAGTCGAATGCGGTCGATCAGCTCGCGCAGTTGTACTTTTTCGGTGGCATTCATGCCGGCCGCGGGTTCGTCGAGCGCCAGCAACAGCGGTTCGGTGGCCAGAGCGCGCGCAATTTCCAAACGACGCTGATCGCCATAACTCAGCGTGCGCGCTTTCTGGGCAGCGAAATGATCTATCCCCACATAGCGCAACCAGTGGTGGGCGGCCTGTTCGATCTCGGCCTCCTCTTGCCGGAAGGCTGCCGTGCGCCACAACGCACCCCACACCCCAGAATGGGTGCGCACATGCCGCCCCACCATGACGTTTTCCAGGGCGGTCATGTCGGCAAACAGGCGGATGTTTTGAAACGTGCGCGCGATGCCGGCACGCGCCACCCGGTGCACCGCCGTGGGCTCGTAGGGCTGGCCCGCCAACTCGAAGCGGCCGCTGTCCGGCGCATACAAACCGGTGATGACGTTGAAGAAGGTGGTCTTGCCCGCACCATTGGGGCCGATCAGGCCATAGACCTGACCGCGTTGAATTTGCAAGCTCACCTCGCTCAGGGCCTGCAAGCCCCCAAAACGCTTGGAGATGCCCGACACCTCGAGCAACGGTGCCGCAGTCATGCACCAGCCCCCTTGCTGGGCGAGGCAGCTGGTGAGCCGTGTTCTGGCGATGGCCACAGACCTCGCGGACGCCAGAGCATGACCAGAATCATGGCCAGCGCGATCAGAAGTTGCCGCAGGATGGCCGGATCCAGTCGCCCATCGGTCAGCGCCATCAAGGGCCCCACGGTGTAACGCAACACCTCGGGCAAGGCCGAGAGCAAGACAGCGCCCAGGATGACGCCCGGCAAATGGCCCAGGCCGCCCAAGACCACCATGGCCACGATCATCACGGACTCCATCAGGCTGAAGGATTCGGGCGAGACAAAGCCTTGAAAGGAGGCGAACAGCGTGCCAGACACGCCGCCCAGGGTGGCGCCCATGCCAAAGGCCAACAGCTTGAGGTTGCGCGTGTCGATACCCATGGCACGAGCGGCAATCTCATCCTCGCGAATGGCCATCCAGGCGCGCCCAATGCGAGAAGTTTCCAACCGGTGCGAAAACACCACCGCCACCACCACCAGCAGCAGAAACAAGTAGTAGTAGAGCGTGACCGAGGGCAGCTCAACAAAGCCCAGGTCCAGTCGACGCGACAAGGGATGGCCAAAGACGGTCACCGGGTCGATGGTGCCCAAGCCCTTGGGTCCGTTGGTGAGGTTGACGGGCTGGTCCAGGTTGTTGAGAAACACGCGGATGATTTCCCCAAACCCCAGCGTCACGATGGCCAGGTAGTCACCACGCAGTTTCAGCGTGGGCGCTCCCAGCAAGACCCCCAGCAGTCCCGCCAACGCCGCCGCCGCAGGAATGACCAACCACAGCGGCGTGTGCAAGCCCCCTGGCAGCATCACCGCCAGCCACTCGAAGGTTTCCATCAAATGCGGCGAAGCCAGCAGGGCATAGAGATACGCCCCCACGGCAAAAAACGCGACATAGCCCAGATCGAGCAAGCCCGCATAGCCCACCACGATGTTCAGGCCCACCGCCAGCAGCACATAGAGCAAGGCGGTGTCGGCGATGCGCACCCAGCCATTGCCCACTTGCTGCAACAGCAAAGGCAGCACACACAAGGCCAGCAACCACAGCATCCAGCGACGAGGAGCGTTCATGGTGGTTTTCCTCAAGCCCGGTCCGCGACCCGCTCGCCCAAGAGGCCCGAAGGCCGCAGGGTGAGCATCAGGATCAGCACCAGGAACGCAAAAATATCGGCGTAATGGCTGCCCAGCACACCCCCCGTGAGGTCGCCGATATAGCCCGAACCAATGGACTCGATCAGTCCCAGCAGCAAACCGCCCACCACCGCACCTGCCAGGTTGCCAATGCCCCCGAACACCGCTGCGGTGAAGGCCTTGAGTCCCGGCAGGAACCCCATGGCGTGATGCACCGTGCCGTAGTTCAGGGCCCACATCACGCCCGCGATGGCGGCCAGCACAGCGCCGATGATGAAGGTGGCGGAAATCACGGCGTCGGGACGCACACCCATCAGACTGGCCACGCGCGGGTTCTCGGCCGTGGCGCGCATGGCGCGGCCGAGTCGGGTGGCATGCACCAGCCACATCAGCACCGCCAGCGAACACGCAGTGACCACCAGGATCATGATCTGCACCGGTGTGATCACGGCGCCAGCGATGTCAAAGGGCGTGGTGGGCAGCAGCGCAGGAAAGGGTTTGTAGTTGGGCTTCCAAATGATCATGGCCAGCGTCTGCAGCAAGATGGAAACCCCGATGGCCGTGATGAGCGGCGCGAGCTTGGGCGCATGGCGCAACGGGCGATACGCCAGCTTTTCAATGGTGAGGTTGAGCAGCGCCGCCACGGTGCAGGCCACCACCAGCGAAATCACCAGCATCACCGGACCGGATAAGCCGGGCGCGACGTCTTGCAGCCAGATCGCCACCGTCCAGCTGGTGATCGCGCCCACCATGAGTACCTCGCCGTGGGCAAAGTTGATCAGGTTGATGATGCCGTACACCATGGTGTACCCCAACGCCACCAGGGCATACATGCTGCCCAGAACCAAGCCGTTGATCACCTGTTGCAGCAGGATGTCCATGGTGTGTTGAAAATGATCGGGTTGAGTTGTGCTGTTTGCGTACGTGCCGCCCATTGCCTCGGGCGATCAGCGGGAATCCCCACCCCCGCCTGCTTCCTCGTCAAGGCGTCGCAGAAACGCTATTTTCTCTGCAATCTTGATCTCGAGGCCGCGCGAGACGGGTTGGTACCAGTGCGGATTTTGCATGCCTTCAGGGAAATAAGTTTCCCCCGCGGCATAGCCATGTGGCTCGTCATGGGCATAGCGGTAGGCGTGACCATAGCCCAGTTCTTTCATCAAGCGGGTGGGCGCGTTGCGCAGGTGCACCGGCACCTCGCGGCTCTGGTCCTGCCGCACGAAAGCCCGGGCCTGGTTGTAAGCGTTGTAGCCCGCATTGCTTTTGGGGGCCAGGGCCAGGTAGATCACGGCCTGTCCCAAGGCCAACTCGCCCTCGGGCGAACCCAGGCGCTCAAACGTCAAGGCCGCATCGTTGGCCAGTTGCATGGCGCGCGGATCGGCCAGGCCGATGTCTTCCCAGGCCATGCGCACAATACGACGCGAAAGATAGCGGGGATCAGCGCCCCCGTCGAGCATGCGGCACAGCCAGTAGAGCGAGGCGTCCGGGTCGGAGCCGCGCACCGATTTGTGCAGCGCCGAGATCTGGTCGTAGAAGTTGTCGCCGCCTTTGTCGAAACGGCGTGCGTTGAGGGTGAGCGCATCTTGTACAAACGCCGCATCCACCTGCATCCGCCCCAGCGTGCGGGCGGCCGTGTGACATTGCTCCAACAGATTCAGCATGCGACGTGCATCACCGTCGGCGTAGCCCACCAGCGTCTCAAGCGCCGCGTCGTCGATCTCCAGATCGGTCAGCACCTGGACATGGGCCCGCTGCCACAACTGCTTGAGTTCATCAACACTCAAGGGCTTGAGCACATACACCTGCGCACGTGAGAGCAAGGCGGAATTCACTTCAAAAGACGGGTTCTCGGTGGTGGCACCGATGAAGGTGATCAGACCCGATTCGGCATAGGGCAACAAGGCGTCCTGTTGCGATTTGTTGAAGCGGTGAATCTCATCCACAAACAGCAGCGTGGCGCGTCCCCGTGCCAGCGATTGCTGGGCCTGCTCGATCGCGGCGCGGATATCTTTCACGCCCGAGAACACCGCCGACAGCGCAATGAACTCCGCCTCAAAGCTCTGCGCCGTGAGGCGCGCCAGCGTGGTCTTGCCCACACCGGGCGGACCCCACAGAATCATGGAATGCGCTTTGCCTGACTGAAACGCCAGACGCAGCGGCTTGCCCTCGCCGAGCAAGTGAGACTGGCCAATCACCTCGTCCAGGCTTCGGGGACGCATGGCCTCGGCCAGCGGCGCAGCAGGTGCATCGCGCCCAAACAAGTCGTCGTGGGTCGATCCGGTTGCGCCGGCTCCTCCCGCACGTCCTCCCGCATCAGTTCGGCTCATGGCCGAATCACCTCGACCTTGGGGGGAGGCGTGAACTGGAACGCGCCTGGCCCCCAGGCCGGCGGATTGATCTCGATGCGGGTGAACTGGAGCAGCGAGCGCTGACCCAACGCGTCCACAATCTCCAGGCGCTCCATGGCGACACCGCGCTCGCCTGGGCGCAGCCCCACACGCAGATTTTGCACACCCGCTTCTCGGGCACGTGGCGTGGCCTGCACCCAGTGCAGACCGTCTTGCTCCGGTTGCGCCTGCAATTGGAAATCGCGTTGCAAGGCGGCGAGGTCCGTGGCCGCCGCAATCAGCGCAACCGGCGTGGAAGCCAGGGCTTTCTCCTGCGCACGAGCGGTCACCTGCGCCAGATCCACGTCATACACCCACAAGGTGGTGCCGTCGCCCACCAGCACTTGCGGATAGGGCCGCTGGTACTCGAAACGAAAACGCGACGGGCGCTGAAACGAAAACAGACCGCTGGAGATTTTGGGTCGTTGCGCCTGACCATCGCGCGGGGGCAGTTGCACGGTCTGGGTGAACTCGGCGCGCGCACTGCGCGTGTTTTGCAAAAACTGTCCCAGGGTGTCGAGGCTTTCGGCGCGGGCAAGCCCGGTCCACGCCAGCGCAGCCAGGATCAGAGCAGCGAGTCGCTTCATTCCGCCCTCGCGGGCACCAGGATCTCGCGCTGTCCACTGCCACTCATGGCGCTGACCAGGCCGGCCTTCTCCATGTCCTCGACCAAGCGCGCTGCACGGTTGTAGCCAATCTTGAGATGGCGCTGAACCAGCGAGATGCTGGCCTTGCGGTTCTTGAGCACCACTTCCACCGCCTGGTCGTACATCGGGTCCTTCTCGCCCCCGCCGTCGCCAAACAGATCGCCGACTTCCCCTCCCTCGCCATCGACCGTGCCACCCTCGAGCACACCCTCGATGTAGTTGGGCTCGCCCTGGGTCTTGAGGTAGCTCACCACGCGGTGGACTTCCTCGTCGCTCACGAAGGCGCCGTGAACACGCACCGGCAAGCCGGTGCCGCTGGCCTGGTACAGCATGTCGCCCATGCCGAGCAGGGCCTCGGCACCCATCTGGTCCAGGATGGTGCGGCTATCGATCTTGCTGCTGACCTGGAAGGCAATGCGGGTAGGGATGTTGGCCTTGATAAGGCCGGTGATCACGTCCACGCTCGGGCGCTGCGTGGCCAGAATCAGGTGGATGCCTGCCGCCCGCGCTTTTTGCGCCAGCCGGGCAATCAACTCCTCGATCTTCTTGCCCACCACCATCATCAGGTCGGCCAGTTCATCAATCACCACCACGATGTGCGGCAAACGCTCCAGCGGCTCGGGCTGATCGGGGGTGAGGCTGAAGGGGTTGGGGATGGACATCTCGGCCGCGGCGGCCTCGTCGATCTTGCTGTTGTAGCCCGCCAGGTTGCGCACGCCCAGCTTGCTCATCAGCTTGTAGCGGCGCTCCATCTCGGCCACACACCAGTTGAGGCCATGCGCGGCCTGCCGCATGTCAGTCACCACCGGCGCCAGCAGGTGCGGAATGCCTTCGTAGACCGACATCTCCAGCATCTTGGGGTCAATCATCAGCAGGCGCACATCACGCGCCTCGGCCTTGTACAGCAGCGAGAGAATCATGGCGTTGATGCCCACCGACTTGCCCGAGCCCGTGGTGCCGGCCACCAGCACGTGCGGCATCTTGGCCAGATCGGCCACCACCGGGTTGCCCACGATGTCCTTGCCCAGGCCCATGGTGAGCAATGACTTGGCTTCGTTGTAGACCAGAGAACCCAGAATTTCTGACAAACGAATGGACTGCCGCTTGGCGTTGGGCAACTCCAGCGCCATGTAGTTCTTGCCCGGGATGGTCTCGACCACCCGGATCGACACCAGGCTGAGCGAACGGGCCAGGTCCTTCGCCAGGTTGACGATCTGCGAGCCCTTGACCCCCGTGGCTGGCTCGATCTCATAACGCGTGATCACGGGGCCGGGCGAGGCTGCCACCACGTGGACCTCGACGCCGAAGTCCTTGAGCTTCTTCTCGATCAGGCGACTGGTCATCTCCAGCGTGTCGGCGGGCACCGTGTCCTGACGGCCGGTGTTGGTGTCGAGCAAATCCACCTGCGGCAAGCGCGAGTCGGGCATGTCGCTGAAGAGCGGTTTTTGGCGCTCGCGGACCACCCGCGCGCTCTTGGGTATCTCGACCACTTCGGGCTCGACGATCAACACCGGGGCGGGCTTGTGGTTCTCGCTGTCCTCGCGGACCTCGTGTGCTACCTCTTCGCGCTCTTTCGCCGCGGCCTGTCCCATGGCCAGGTCCTGGGCCATCTCGCGCTTTTCCTGCAGGCGCTCCCACAGGTCATCGATGCGCTCACCCAGAGACTCGGCCAAGCCGAGCCAGGTGAACCGAAACACCCAGGACACCCCCACCAGCAAAAACACAATGAACACCATGGCCGAGCCATTGAACCCCAGCCACTGCAGACCATGGGACCCCACCAGGTAGCCCACCGCCCCACCGGCTTGCAGGCCAGGCAGGTGGTCATCGAATCGATACAGGCGGGTCCATTCCAGGCCGGTACTGGAAATCATCAGCAACACCAGGCCAGTCCAAAAGGCCCAGCGGGTGTGCATCCAGCCCGAAGTCTCATCCTGGGCCTCATCATCGCCACGCAAACGCTGGGCCAGCGAGGTCAACCAGGTGGTGAGGGCCGCCAGATAGCACCACCACACCGAGTAGCCCACCAGCAAAAAGCTGAGGTCGCCCAACCAGGCGCCCAGTCGTCCGCCCCAATTGCGCACCACCCCCTGGGTGCCCGACGTGGTCCAGGCCGGGTCCGCGTTGGAATGCGTCACCAGGGCCAGGAGCCAGAAGGCCAGAAACACAAAACCGGCCGTGAGGGCAATTTCCTGGGCAAATCGACGAAACCCCGTGAGCGGGGTCTGGACAGGCGCGTCCTTTTGAAGGGTGTTCAACGAGTAGGTCATGTCAGGGTACGAAGCTTAACCGATCGGTCCCTGTGCAAACTGAGTCCCATCGGGGCGCCAGCGTGTGCCGCCCCACGGGGTCAGCCGCCCTCTTTCTGCCGTGGCCATGAGGCATTCTCTACAATGCAAGACTTCGCGCCACGGCGTTGCAGTCGTGTGGTCCTCCACCCTGTTTGACGCCGACGACGAAGCGCCATGCAGGCGCGGTTCATCCTAACTGTCCGATTTCCCTCCAGCTTATTGCGTTGCTCATGTCCACGACCCAACACGCCCAGGTTCTCATTCTTGGCTCCGGCCCGGCCGGCTATACCGCCGCGGTCTACGCCGCTCGCGCCAACCTCAAACCCCTGCTGATCACCGGCATGGCCCAGGGCGGTCAACTGATGACCACCACCGAGGTGGACAACTGGCCCGCTGACGTGCACGGCGTGCAAGGCCCGGACCTGATGCAGCGCTTCCAGGAGCACGCTGAGCGCTTCAACACGCAAATCGTGTTCGACCACATCAACACGGTCGATGTCAGCCAACGACCCTTCCGCCTGACGGGCGACAGCGGCACCTACACCTGCGACGCCCTCATCATCGCCACCGGTGCCTCCGCAAAGTACCTCGGCCTGCCCAGCGAATCGGCCTTCATGGGACGTGGCGTCTCGGGTTGCGCCACCTGCGACGGCTTTTTCTACCGCGACCAAGCGGTCTGCGTGGTGGGCGGCGGCAATACCGCGGTGGAAGAGGCTCTGTACCTCTCCAACATCGCCAGCCAGGTGCACCTGATCCACCGCCGCGATAAATTCCGCGCCGAGCCCATCATGATCGACAAGCTGATGGACAAGGTGGCGACTGGCAAGATCGTGCTGCAAGTCCACGCCACCCTGGACGAAGTGCTGGGCGACGCCTCGGGTGTGACTGGCGTGCGCCTGCGTCGCACCACCGACCAGAGCACCTACGAGTTGGCGCTGCAGGGCTGCTTCATCGCCATTGGTCACCAACCCAACACCGACATCTTCAAAGGCCAACTCGACATGAAGGATGGCTACATCCTCACCCGCAGCGGCCTGCAGGGTTTTGCCACCATGACCAGTGTGCCGGGCGTCTTTGCCGCCGGGGACGTACAGGACCATGTGTATCGCCAGGCTATCACCAGCGCCGGCACCGGCTGCATGGCTGCACTGGACGCTCAGCGCTTCCTCGAACAGGGCACTTAAGGGGTTGGCGGGCCCGGTCCGCCAATACGCTATAATCTTGGGTTTTGTGTCGCCCCCGTGAGGGATCGACCGGGGATACCGCCCCCCTATCTGGCGAGGTCAGGCCCTGGCGTCAGCCACCGGCCGTTTGATGGAGTGTCCTCATGGCACGCGTATGTGAAGTAACGGGCAAAGGCCCGATGGTGGGTAACAACGTTTCCCACGCCAACAACAAGACCAAGCGTCGTTTCATGCCCAATCTGCAGTACCGCCGTTTCTGGGTCGAGAGCGAGAACCGTTGGGTGCGCCTGCGCGTCTCCAGCGCCGCCCTGCGTCTGATCGACAAAAATGGCATCGATGCCGTGCTCGCCGACTTGCGCGCACGTGGTCAGGCCTGAACCCCATTCACTGAAAGGACACGACCATGGCATCCAAAGGCGGACGCGAAAAAATCAAGCTGGAATCCACAGCCGGCACCGGTCACTTCTACACGACCAGCAAGAACAAGAAGACCATGCCCGAGAAAATGACGATCATGAAATTTGATCCGAAGGCTCGCAAGCACGTCGAATACAAGGAAACCAAGCTGAAGTGATTCAGCGGTTTCTCGCCGGTGTCCGTATCGTCAGATCGAACCCGGCCCAACAAAAAACCCGCCTTGGCGGGTTTTTTGTTGTCTGTGAGATGTCAGCGCATCGCTGGCTCACGCACAGAGGACACTCAAGCGCGCGCGGCGCGCAGGCGCACCGAAAAATCTCGCAACGCCGCAATGCCACTGTCCTCGGCCCGGCGGCACCAGGCTTGCAAATCCATGGCCAGCTGGTCGCGTGAGCGGTTGGTGGACATCCACAGCTGGCGCAACTCCTCGCGCATGCGCACCATGGTGTCGACCGTGGGCAGCGCGGCACGGGCGGCCTCGAGTTGCGCGCGCACGGCGGCGGGCACTTTTTCCAGATCGCGGTGCATCCAGCGACGGGCAGCCAGGCTGACCGCCTCGGCGGGGCGCTGGGGCAGGCCCTGCAGCTCCTGACGACAGGCTTCGCGCAGCTGGCGAGCATAGCCGGCCATGACTTCGTAGCGGTTGGCGATCAGGGCTTCCAGGGTGTTGACATCCGCCTGGGGTTGCACGTCACCATAGGCGAGCTTCGGGGGTGTCTTTTTGACCGTGGCGAGCCCCAGGGTTTCAAGGATGCGTATGTAAAGCCAGCCAATGTCGAACTCGTAGGACTTGACCGACAACTTCGCCGAGGTTGGGTAGGTGTGGTGGTTGTTGTGCAACTCCTCACCGCCGATGATGATCCCCCAAGGCGAGATGTTGGTGCTGGCGTCGGTCGCTTCAAAGTTGCGGTAACCCCAGTAGTGGCCCACGCCATTGATGATGCCCGCGGCCGTGACCGGAATCCACAGCATCTGCACGGCCCACACGGTCAGACCCAGGGCGCCAAAAAGCGCCAGGTTGACCACCAGCATCAGGCCCACGCCTTGCCAGGGCAGGCGGGTGTAGACGTTGCGCTCGATCCAGTCGTTCGGGGTGCCGTGCCCAAATTTGGCCAGTGTTTCGGCGTTGTTCGCCTCGATGCGGTAAAGCTCGGCACCGCGCCAAAACACCGTCTTGAGACCACGGGTTTGCGGGCTGTGCGGGTCGTCAGGGGTTTCGCACTTGGCGTGGTGCTTGCGGTGAATGGCCGCCCAGGCCTTGGTTTGCATGCCGGTGCCCACCCACAGCCAGAAACGGAAGAAATGCGAGGGCAGCCAGTGCAAGTCGAGCGAGCGATGGGCCTGGTGACGGTGCAGAAAGATGGTGACCGCGGCAATCGTGATGTGCGTGGTCACCAGGGTGTAGACAAGGATTTGCCAGCCACTGAAGTCCAACAGACCATGGCCCAGCCATTGCACCAGCGCGTCGAGCCAAGGAGAATTGTGTACAAACATGTAAAAGTAACCCAAAAGGGTGAATTAGCAATGGTGCGATTCTACGGCGCTTGCCAGACAGATGCAAAGAATCCATCACTGCCGTGCCGATGCGGCCACAGGCGCAGGTACAGACCGTCGGCGGTGCACAACGACGAGGCCTGCGGAACTTTCAGGCTGTCGAGGAGTTCGGCCACCGGCACGGGCTTCCAACCGGGATGGCTGGCGGTGAAGGCCTGGGCGATGGCTTCGTTTTCCTCGGGCAACACACTGCAGGTCGCATAGACCAAACGCCCCCCGGCTTTCAACAAGCGGGCCGCGCTGGCCAGGATAGCTGTCTGCTTGGCGGTGAGCTCAACCACGCTTTGCGGGGACTGTCGCCATTTCAAATCCGGGTTGCGTCTGAGCGTACCCAGGCCCGAGCAGGGCGCGTCCACCAGCACCCGGTCGATCTTGCCCACGAGCCGCTTGATGCGGTCATCCCGTTCATGGGCAATGGCCGCGGGGTGCACGTTGGACAGGCCGCTGCGCGCCAGACGGGGCTTGAAGGCGTCCAGTCGATGGGCGGATGTGTCAAAGGCGTACAAGCGCCCGGTGCTGCGCATGGCCGCCCCCAGAGCCAGCGTCTTGCCCCCGGCGCCAGCGCAGAAATCCACCACCATCTCGCCGCGCTTGGGGTCCACCAGCAAGGACAACAGCTGCGAGCCCTCGTCCTGCACCTCCATGTCACCGCGCACAAAGGCGTCCACGCTGGACAGCGAGGGCTTGCCCTGCACCCGCAAGCCCCAGGGCGAATACGGCGTGGGCGTGGCCTTGAGGCCCGCGGTTTTCAACTCGGCCTGGACCGTCTCGCGCTTGGCCCGCAAAGCGTTCACACGCAGGTCCAACGGCGCGGTCCGCTCCAGGCTGGCCACCAGAGGCCAGAACTCTTCGCCCAGTTGGGCCTTGAGGGGTGTCACCAACCATTCGGGCAGGTTGTGGCGATGACGCTCAAGCAAGTCCTCGGTCTTGATTTGCTGGCACGCGGCCAGCCAGGCTTTTTCGGTCTCGTTCAGCGCCGCCAGCAGCCAGTCGCCCTGGCCTTGCGGCTGCAGGTAATCATGAAGCCCCAGGATGGCCCAGCGACGCTCGCGCGGGCCCGAGCCCGAGGGCACGAAGTGGTCATAGCGCAGTTTGTTTCGCAACACCAGGTAGGTGGTTTCAGCCAGCGTGGCACGCTCGCGCGGTCCCAGTTGCAGACGCTTGCGCTGATCGCGAAAGTAGCGCGACACCACCCCATCGGCCGGGTGGTCGAGTTTGAGCGTCTGGCCAACCAGTTCGGCGCAGGCCTCGAGAAGGGCTTTGGGATGCATGGGGGTATTGTCCCATTCTGTGTCCTGTGGTGTGGCCCAACCGCAGCCCCGCCTCACCCATCGACCCTTCACGCGTCTGGATGACCCTCAAACCCACCAGCTTTAGCCGGTCGGACCCGCTCAGGCAAACACGCCTGCCGTGTCCTGCATTCGTGATGACACTTCACCCAGGTGATGGAGCGTGTCGCCAAAGGTCATCTCCATTTGTGTCAGGCGCTTGAAGTAGTGGCTCACGATGTACTCGTCCGTCACGCCAATGCCGCCGTGCAACTGCACCGCTTGCTGGCCCACAAATCGCATCGAGTTGCCCAACTGGAACTTGGCACGGCTGATGGCCGCACGCCGTTCGTCGGCGGGGAATGACAACTTGAGGCTGGCGTAGTAGCTCATGGAGCGCGCCAGTTCGAGTTGCATCTTCATGTCGGCCACGCGGTGACGCAGGGCCTGGAAGCTGGCAATGGTCACACCAAACTGTTTGCGGGTGTTGAGGTACTCCACGGTCACCGCCATGGTCTTGTCCATCACGCCAATGGCCTCGGCGCACAGGGCGGCGATACCCACATCCACCGCATGCTCCAGGGGCGTCAGACCGTCCTCGGTGAGGCACTGCGCCGGCGCAGACTGGAATGCCACCTCGCCGGCACGGCCACCATCTTGCGTCAGGTAACCGCGTGTCGCAACGCCCGCCGCCGTGCGTGACACCACAAACAGTCCCAGCTTGCCGTGCGCCATGGCGGGCACGATGAAGGCATCGGCCTGGTCCGCCACCGGCACCACGCTTTTGCTGCCTGTGACCACCCAGCCATCACCCTGGCGCGTGGCCTGGGTCTCGCAGATGTTCAGGTGATAGCGGTTCTTGCGCTCTTGGGTAGCCAGCACCATCAGGGCTTCGCCGGTGGCGAGCGGCCCGCTCCAGGCTTGCTGGACTGCCGGCGTGGCGTACTGCGACAACAGCACCCCCGCCATCAAGGTTTGCGCCAGCGGTTCGAGCACGATGCCATGCCCCAGCGACTCCATCACCACCATGCTCTCGACCGGGCCCATGCCCAGGCCTCCCAGCGATTCGGACAAGGTCAGGCCGGTGAGGCCAAGTTCCGCCAGCTCGTTGTAGGCGTCGCGCGAAAAACCACCCTCGGCCGTGATGCGGCGACGGCGGTCGAAGTCATAACCGCGCTCGACCCATTTGCTCACAGCGTCGCGCAGTTGCTCTTGATCGTCGGAAAAATTGAAATCCATGATGCGTCCTGGTTGCGTGCGGGTCAGCCGAGCACGGTTTGCGCCACGATGTTGCGCTGTACTTCGTTAGAACCGCCATAAATGGTGGTCTTGCGCATGTTGAAGTAGTTGGCCGCCAGCGGCGCGCAATGCAGCGCCCCCACCTGGTCGCCCTGCCAGCCTGCGTCCATGGCCTCCTGGATGAATGGCAGGCTGTAAGGGCCAGCGGCCAGCATCATGAGTTCGGCGTAGCGCTGCTGGATTTCGCTGCCGCGAATCTTCAGCAGGCCCGCGATGTCCAGCGACTGCTTGCCCGACTTCTCGGCCGAGAGCACACGAAGCACCATCATCTCCAGCGCCACGACATCCACTTCAAGGCGGGCAATCTCGTCTCGGAAGCGCATGTCGTCGTACATGCCCTCGGCCTTGGCGATGCGCTTGACCCGCTCGAGTTCGCGCTTGGCCCGGTTGACGTCGGCAATGTTGGTACGCTCGTGCGCCAGCAAATGCTTGGCGTAGGTCCAGCCCTTGTTTTCTTCGCCGATGAGGTTCTCGGCCGGCACCTTGACGTTGTCAAAAAACACCTCGTTGACCTCGCACTCACCATCGAGCAAACGGATCGGGCGTACCTTCACCCCGGGTGACTTCATGTCAATGAGCAGGAAAGAAATGCCCAACTGCGGCTTGCCCTCGGTGCTGGTGCGCACCAGGCAGAAGATCCACTCGCCGAACTGACCCAGCGTGGTCCAGGTTTTCTGGCCATTGACGATGTAGTGATCGCCCACGCGTTCAGCACGGGTCTTGAGCGAGGCCAGGTCAGAGCCGGACCCCGGCTCGCTGTACCCCTGGCTCCACCACACCTCGCCACTGGCAATGCCGGGCAAAAAGCGCTGTTGCTGCTCGGCGTTGCCAAAGGCCATGATGACGGGGGCGACCATCACCGGCCCGAAGGGCAGAATGCGCGGGGCACCGGCCAGGGCGCATTCTTCTTCGAACAAATGCTTTTGCACCGCCGTCCAGCCTGGACCGCCGAATTGCGTCGGCCAGTTGTAACTGAGCCAGCCCTTGCGGCCCAGAATCTTGGACCAGTTTTGCATGTCGTCGCGGCTCAGGCGCAAGGCGTTGTGCACCTTGTGCGAGGTGTCCGCGGGCAGGTTGGCCCGCACCCAGGTGCGGACCTCCTGACGAAACGCCTCTTCTTCGGCGGTAAAGAGCAAATCCATCACTGATCTCCAGACAAAGGAAGGGTCATCGAATTAGTTTTAGCACGGTCGTGCGTTTTTTTCATTATCGTTGAATCCGTGGCCTGCAACCAAGCAGCAATGGCCTGCGGATAGATCCGGTGCTCCTGGCTCAGCACGCGCGCGGCCAGGACCTCGGGGGTGTCGTCCGGCAGCACCGGCACCACGGCCTGCGCCAGGATGGGGCCGTGGTCCAGTTCGGCCGTCACGTGATGGACCGTGGCGCCAGCCACTTTGCAACCAGCTTGCAGCGCGCGCTCGTGGGTGCGCAGCCCTGGAAAGGCCGGCAACAAAGACGGGTGGATATTCAGCAGCCGCCCCGCGTAATGCCGCACAAAGCCGGGGGTGAGGATGCGCATGAACCCCGCCAGCACCACCAGGGCAGGCTGCTGCCGGTCAATCTCGGCCATCAGTGCAGCGTCAAACGCCTCGCGGGGTTGCGCATGATGGGCAAATGCCTGGTGGGACACCACGGCTGTGGCCAGGCCTGCTTCACGCGCCAGCGTCAGGCCCGAGGCATCCGCCTGGTTGCTGATCACGGCCGCTACCCGTGCGTTGTAGCGCTCGGCCCATTGGTCACGCTGGGCTGCTTGCAGGATGGCCGTCATGTTCGAGCCGGAGCCCGAAATCAGAATCACCAGGGATCGCATCAGGCAGCGAGGCGGGAATGGCGCGGCAAATGGGCCATCAGATATTCCATCTGGTCGGCCAGGATGCGACGGTTGCGCAAAATGAAGTCTTCCCACAAGTTGGGCACATAGGGCGCGTAAAGCAGGGGCATGTGGGCCTGCTCCGGCGTGCGGTTGCCCTTGCGGTGGTTACAACTGCGGCAAGCGGTCACCACGTTCATCCAGGAGTCCTGACCTTGCTGGCCAAACGGCACGATGTGTTCGCGCGTGAGGTCGCTTTCGTGGAAGGTGTCACCGCAGTAAGCACACAGGTTGCGGTCGCGGGCAAACAGTTTGCTGTTGGTGAGCCCAGGACGCAGATCGAAAGGGTTGATGCTGGGCACGCCACGCGTGCCGATGATGCTGTTGACATGAATGATCGATTGCTGCCCGGTGCGGGCATTGTGGCCGCCCCGAAACACGGCCACGGGCACACCAGCCTCCCAACGCACCTCATCGGCGGCGTAGTGGATCACAGCCTGCTCCAGCGAGATCCAGGATTGCGGCAATCCTTGACCCGACAGCTTCAAGACCTTCAAGTTCAGCCTCCTTCCTAGGGAATCAGGGACAATATACCCGCTTTTGACGACATTTCGACGACACAACGCTCCCCCACTCATGCAGATCTTCCGTGGCTTTCATCACGCCGCCCTGGCCCCGGCCTGTGCCCTCACCATTGGCAACTTCGATGGTGTGCACCGTGGCCACCAGGCCATGCTGGCCTTGCTGCGCTCCGAGGCACGCCACCGCGGTGTGCCCAGCTGTGTGATGACCTTTGAACCGCACCCACGCGACTTCTTCTCTCGTCTTCAGCACAACCCCTCTCTGGCCCCGGCTCGCATTGCCAACCTGCGCGACAAGCTCGAGGAGTTGCGTGCCTGTGGCATCGACCAGTGCGTGGTGCTGCCTTTCAACCAGGCGCTTGCCAGCCAACAACCGCAAGCCTTCATTGACGATGTGCTTTTGAATGGTCTGGGCGTGCGCTACCTGCTGGTGGGGGACGATTTTCGATTTGGCGCACGCCGCGCTGGCGACTACGAGCTCTTGGTCCACGCTGGCCGCGAGCAAGGCTTCGATGTGGCACGCATGAACAGCTACGAGCTCGACGGACTGCGGGTGTCCAGCTCCGAAGTCCGCGCCGCCCTGGCGCGCGGCGACATGCAAGCCAGTGCCCAACTGCTCGGGCGTCCTTACGCCATTTCTGGACATGTGGTGCATGGCCGACGCCTGGGCCGCGAACTCAACTGCCGCACCCTGAATGTGCGTTTCCAGCACTGGAAACCCGCCGCCGGTGGCATTTTTGTGGCTCGCGTGCACGGCTTGCATGACCAACCGCTGCGCGGCGTGGCCAACCTGGGCGTGCGCCCCTCACTCGACGCCAACGATGTCAATCGCGGACGCGTGTTGCTGGAGACCCATTGCCTGGACTGGCCCACCGAGCTGGGCCCCGAGGGGGGCTACAGTAAAATCATCCGCGTGGAATTGCTGCACAAACTGCACGACGAGCTGAAGTACGACGGTCTGGATGCCCTGCAACTAGGCATTGCACGGGACTGTGAAGACGCACGGCGGTGGTTTGTCGCCCATGAAGCGCACAACGGCACCGGTGCGGCCACCCGCCACGCCACCACCCGCCGCCAGACCACACGCGACCGAATTTAAACGGCATCCGCCGCTTGCCGTCCCGATGCACGTTTCGTGCATCTTTCCAGACCGAACAGCCGTGCCTGAACCACGGCGAACCTGATCATGTCGACCTCTTCCGCCTCCGACTACCGCGCCACCCTCAACCTGCCGGACACACCTTTTCCCATGCGGGGTGACTTGCCCAAGCGTGAACCGGCCTGGGTCCACACCTGGAACGAGCAAGGCGTCTACAAGAGTCTGCGCCTGGCTCGCCACGGCGCACCGCTTTTTGTGCTGCACGACGGCCCCCCCTATGCCAACGGCAAGCTGCACATCGGCCACGCGCTCAACAAGGTGCTGAAAGACATGATCGTCAAGTCGCGTCAGCTCGCCGGCTATGACGCGCAATACATCCCGGGCTGGGACTGCCACGGCCTGCCGATTGAAAACGCCATCGAGAAGCTGCACGGCCGCAAGCTCAGCCGCGACGACATGCAGGCCAAGAGCCGCGCCTTCGCCACCGAGCAAATTGACCAGCAGCGTGAGGACTTCAAACGCCTGGGCGTACTGGGCGACTGGGAGCGCCCCTACCGCACCATGGACCCGGCCAACGAGGCGGGCCAGCTACGCGCCTTCAAGCGCGTGATCGAGCGCGGCTTTGTGTACCGTGGCTTGAAGCCGGTGTACTGGTGCTTCGACTGCGGCTCATCCCTGGCCGAATTCGAGATTGAATACGCCGACAAGAAAAGCGACACCCTGGATGTGGCCTTTCGCAGTGCCGAGCCCGCGCAACTGGCCCAGGCCTTCGGCCTGCCCTCCTTACCAGGCGACGCCTTTGCGGTGATCTGGACCACCACCGCGTGGACCATCCCGGCCAACCAGGCGCTCAATGCGCACCCCGACATCGAGTACGCGCTGGTGCAAACCGACCGCGGCGTGTTGTTGCTGGCGGCCTCGCTGGTCGAGAAGTGTCTGGAGCGCTATGGCTTAGAGGGTTCGGTGATCGCCACCGCAAGGGGCGAAGCCCTGGCCGGTTTGAGCTTCGAGCATCCGCTGTACGGGGTGGACCCGGGCTTTCAGCGCCACGCCAAGATGTTGCTCGCTGACTACGTCGGTGAGGGCGACGGCACCGGCATCGTGCACTCGGCACCGGCCTATGGTCTGGACGACTTCAACAGTTGCGTCTCTCACGGCCTGGCCTACCATGACATTCTCAACCCGGTGCAGGGCCAGGGCGCCTATGCGCCGGATTTCCCGCTCTTTGGTGGCCAACACATCTGGAAGGCCGTGCCGGGCATCCTGGACACGCTCAAGGCCGCCGGCCGCCTGATGGCCACGCAACCCATCACCCACAGTTACCCGCATTGCTGGCGCCACAAGACGCCGGTGATTTACCGCGCGGCGGCGCAGTGGTTTGTGCGCATGGATGAGGGCGAAGGCGTGTTCACGAAAGACAAAGCCTCGCAGACGCTGCGTCAATTGGCCCTGAACGCGATCGACAACACGCAGTTCTATCCTGAAAACGGCCGATCGCGTCTGCGCGACATGATCGCCCATCGACCCGACTGGTGCATCTCGCGCCAGCGCAGCTGGGGCGTGCCCCTGCCCTTTTTCCTGCACCGCGATTCGGGTGAACTGCACCCTCGCACCATGGAGATCCTGGACCAGGCGGCCGACATCGTGGAGAAGGGCGGTATCGAGGCCTGGAGCCGCGTCACCGCTGAAGAAATTCTGGGTGCACAGGAGGCCGAGCACTACACCAAGAGCACCGACATCCTGGAGGTCTGGTTCGATTCCGGCTCGACCTTCCAGCACGTGCTGCGCGGCAGCCACCTGCATGCTTACGACCGCCCACCCTTCCATGCGCACGGCCCCGAGGCCGACCTGTACCTGGAAGGCCATGACCAGCACCGCGGCTGGTTCCACAGCTCGCTGCTCCTGGGTTGCGCGCTGTATGACCGTGCGCCTTACCGGGGCCTCTTGACCCATGGATTTGCCACCGACGGTCAGGGCCGCAAGATGAGCAAGTCGCTAGGCAACGTGGTGATCCCGCAAGAGGTGACCGACAAACTCGGCGCCGAGATCGTGCGCCTGTGGGTGGCGGCCACCGACTACTCGGGTGACCTGAACATCGACGACAAGATTCTGGCCCGTGTGGTGGACGCCTACCGCCGCATTCGCAACACGCTGCGCTTCCTGCTGGCCAACGTGAGCGACTTCAACCCTGCCACCGATGCCGTTGCGGCAGACCAATTGCTGGAGATTGACCGCTACGCGCTGAGCAAATTGGCCGCGATGCAGGCCGACATCCTGGGTCACTGGACGCCCGAGACTGGCGTGTTCCAGGGCGGCCATTTCGGCGCCTACGAATTTCACCCGGTGGTGGGCAAACTGCAGGTGTACTGCTCGGAAGAGCTGGGCGCGTTCTACCTGGATATCTTGAAAGACCGGTTGTACACCACGGCGCCGCATTCGCTGGCACGCCGCAGTGCCCAAACCGTGCTGTGGCAGATCACACAGACCCTGTTGCGCTGGATGGCGCCGTTCCTGAGCTTCACCGCCGAGGAGGCCTGGCAGGTTCTGGGCAACACCCACAGCATCTTCCACGAAACCTACCTGAAGCTGGCCGAGCCCGATGCTGCACTGCTGGCCAAGTGGACCCGCATCCGCGAAATTCGTGATGCGGTCAACAAGGACATTGAAGCATTGCGCAGTGCCGGTCAGGTCGGCGCCTCCCTGCAAGCCGAGGTCACACTCACGGTGAATGCGGATGACCATGCCAGCCTGGCCTCTTTAGGCGAGGACCTGAAATTTGTCTTCATCACCTCGGCCTTGCACCTGCACAGCGGCGCTGAACTGGGCATCCAGACCCAGCCCAGCGCCGCCCCCAAGTGCGAGCGCTGCTGGCACTACCGTGACGATGTGGGCCATGATGCGGCGCACCCCACGTTGTGTGGGCGTTGCACCAGCAACCTGCACGGCGTTGGTGAGACGCGCGTGTGCGCATGAACCCACGTCGTCACGCCTCTCACCGCGGTCCCTCCCTGTGGCTGTGGCTCGCGCTGGCCCTGTTGGTGCTGGTGCTGGACCAACTCACCAAGTGGCTGATCGTGGGGCAATTCGTGTTGGGGGACAGCCGTCCCATCACCAGCTTTTTCAACCTGGTGCGGGCTCATAACCCGGGGGCGGCGTTCTCGTTCCTGGCACAGGCGGGTGGCTGGCAGCGCTGGCTGTTCACCGGGATTGGCCTGGCGGCTTCTGCCCTGATGATCTGGATGCTCCGTGCCCACCCTGGGCAAAAGCTGTTCGGCTTTGCGATTGCCTGCATTCTGGGCGGAGCCATCGGCAACGTGATCGACCGTCTGGTCCACGGCTACGTGGTGGACTTTCTCGATTTTCACTGGGCCGGCTGGCACTTCCCGGCGTTCAACGCAGCGGACAGCGCCATCACGCTGGGCGCTGCCTGCCTGTTGCTCGATGAGTTGTTGCGCGTCAAGCGCTCCAAAAGCTGATTACAAGGTGAAGATGGTGCAGCCCGTCGTCTTGCGGGCTTCGAGGTCGCGGTGCGCCTGCTGCACATCCTCCAGGGCATAACGCTGGTCGATGGCAATCTTCACCTGGCCCGAACTCACCACGGCAGACAAGTCGTCCATCATGGCCTGAGCCGATTCGCGGCTCGACAGGTGCGAGAAAAGGGTCTGTCGAGTCACATAGATCGATCCCTTGCCCGCCAGAATGCCGGGTGAAAACGCCGGCACCGGGCCTGACGCATTGCCAAACGACGCCATCAGGCCGAGGGGTGACAGACAGTCCAGCGACTTCTCCCAGGTGTCCTTGCCCACCGAGTCATAGACCACCTTGACGCCCTTGCCGTTGGTGATCTCCTTGACCTTGGCCAGAAAGTCCTCGCGGCTGTAATTGATGACGTGGGCAGCGCCGGCTTTGCGGGCCAGTTCGCACTTTTCATCGGTACCCGCCGTGCCAATCAACTTCAGGCCCAGAGCCTTGGCCCACTGGCAGGCAATCAGGCCCACGCCACCGGCGGCGGCATGGAACAGGATGTGGTCGCCAGCTTGCAACCCTCCCTGGGGCAAGGTGCGCTTGAGCAGGTACTGCGCGGTCAGCCCCTTGAGCATCATGGCCGCGCCCGTCTCGAAGCTGATGTCGTCGGGCAGGCGGCACACGAGCTTGGCGGGCATCAATCGCACATCGCTGTAGCTGCCAGGCGGGTTGGAGGCATAGGCGGCGCGGTCGCCCACCTTGAGGTGGGTGACGCCCTCGCCCACGGCCTCGACCACGCCCGAGGCCTCCATGCCCATCATGAGGGGCATGGGCAATTGGTACAGGCCCGTGCGCTGGTAGACGTCGATGAAGTTCAAACCCGCATTCTTGTGGCGGATACGGATCTCACCGGGTCCGGGGTCTCCCACCTGAACGTCGATGAGCTTCATTTCTTCGGGACCGCCATTACGGTCGATGCGCACGGCACGGGACATGGACTGCTCCTCTGGAGGAAAGTTATCGTTGCGAGAGGGCGGATCGTGCCACGAATCGGGTGTCCGTGGTTGTCACCCAGGTATCCCGCACCATGGCGTCCTCTGCACGCAGCCAGGGACCGCCTGCGGTAGAGTGCAGGCATGTCAACCGCCGGTCACCTCACCCTTCGCACAGCGGGTCTGCTGGTCATCCCACCCGTGTTGTGGGCGGGCAATGCGGTGGTGGGACGGCTGGTCAATGAGTCCATCCCTCCCCTGACGCTCAATTTTTTTCGCTGGTTGCTGGCCTTCGTGTTCCTGCTCCCCCTGGCCTGGCCGGTGTTGCGCGCCAGCAGCGCACTGTGGGGCCACTGGAAACGCTTTACCCTCCTGGGTTTGCTGGCCGTGGGTGCCTACAACAGCTTTCAGTACCTGGCCCTGCAGACCTCTACGCCCATCAACGTGACGCTGGTAGCGTCTAGCACGCCCATCTTCATGCTGCTCATGGGCACGGTGTTTTTTGGACAACGGGCCACTTCACGTCAGTGGATGGGAGCTGCCTTGTCGATTCTGGGGGTGTTGCTGGTGCTCAGCCGGGGTGACTGGGACACCCTGGTGCAGGTACAACTCGTGATAGGCGACGTCTACGTGCTGTGTGCCACCGCCGCCTGGGCCTGGTACAGCTGGCTGCTGAGTCAACCCAAAGACCCACCGGATATTCGTACCAACTGGGCACAGTACCTGCTCGCACAAATGGGCTTCGGTCTGGTGTGGGCCGGGGGGTTCACCTGGGTGGAGTGGTCGGTGCAGCCGCGCGAGATCGTCTGGAGCGCAGGCATGGTCGGCGCGCTGGTGTTTGTGGCCATCGGCCCCTCACTGCTGGCTTACCGCAGTTGGGGCTTGGGAGTGCAGCGGGTGGGCCCCAGCACGGCGGCCTTCTTTGCCAACCTCACGCCCTTGTTTGCTGCGTTACTGTCCTCGGTGATGCTGGGCGAGTTGCCCAAGATCTACCACCTGCTGGCCTTTGTGCTGATCGTGGGCGGCATCGTGGTGTCGTCGTCACGTCGACCCACGTCCTAGTCGCCCCGCGTTCAATGCTTCCCGTCAGTAAGTGCCAGGATACGCGCCACCGTCGATCAACACGTTCTGGCCGGTGATGTAGCTGGCCTGCTGGCTGCACAGGAATGCGCAGGTGTCACCAAACTCCTCGGCCGTACCGAAGCGTTGCGCCGGTATGGTCTTTTTACGCACATCGGCAATCTGGTCGATTGACAGTCCTTGCTTCTCCGCGGCGCCCTTCATGGTGCCGCGCAGACGGTCGGTGTCAAAGGCGCCGGGCAAGAGGTTGTTGATGGTGACGTTGCGTGAAGCCAGTTGCGTGGTGCGCGACACGCCAGCGATAAATCCCGTCAACCCACTGCGCGCGCCATTGGACAGACCGAGAATATCGATGGGCGCCTTCACCGCGCTGGAGGTGATGTTCACAATGCGACCAAACCCGCGCTTGGCCATGCCGTCCACCGTGGTCTTGAGCAACTCGATCGGGGTCAGCATGTTGGCGTCGACCGCCTTGATCCAGGCCTCGCGCTCCCAGTCACGAAAGTCGCCAGGGGGCGGACCGCCGGCGTTGGTGACAACGATGTCATACGCCTTGCCCGGGCCACCCGCCACCGACCAGATGGCCTCACGCCCGGCTGGTGTGGTGATGTCCACGGCCACTGGCAGTATGGTGGTTCCCCAGGCACGCAGCTGTTGTGCCGCCGCCTCCAGTGCTTCGGCGCCACGCGCCACGATCACCACGTTCACACCCTCGCGGGCCAGTGAGTTGGCGCAGCCAAACCCCAAGCCCTTGCTTGCACCGCCCACCAGGGCCCATTTGCCTTTGAGTCCGAGATCCATCAGTTTGCTCCGTACTTGGAAAAAAGAAACACACCACCCAACACCAACAGGGTACCGACCCCGATCCACAGGTTGAGCGGCTCACCCAGGAATATAGCGCCCAAGGCGAGGGTGGACATGGGACCGACCATGCCCGTCTGCGCCGCCAGCGACGAGCCGATGCGCTCGATCGCCATCATCACCATGAGTACCGGGGCCACGGTACAGGCCAAGGCGCACAGCAAGGCCAGCCATAACACCTCCGAGGGCACCTCGGCCGCCGACATAGGCCGCAACACCAGGAACTGCCCGATACAAAAGAGGCAGGCCACGGTGCTCGCCCATCCCACCAAGCGTAATGAGCCCAGGCGTTTGACGATCTCGCCACTGTAGAGCAAGTACATGGCATAGGTGAGCGCGCTCAGCACTACCAGCACGGTGCCGAGGGCCACGTCCGATCCGGCAAAGTTCAATTCGTGCCAGAACACCAGCAACACCCCGCTGTAACTCAGTGCCATGGCGGCCACCCGCATGCCTGTGATGGGTTTGCGGTAGAGGGCCCAGCCCAGCAACATCACAAAGGTGGGGTTGAGATAGAGGATCAGTCGCTCAAGGCCTGCGGTGACGTATTGCAAGCCCAGAAAGTCCAGGTAGCTGGATAAGTAGTAGCCCAAAAAGCCCAAGCCCACAATGCTCAGGACATCGCGCGGGTTCAAGGGTTGCGCGCGGGCACTGGCGCGGCGCTCCGCCCACCAGCCCATGAGCAAAAAAAAGGGCAAGGCAAACAGCATGCGCAGCATGATGAAGGTGGCTGCATCCACGCCATAACGGTACGCCAGTTTGATGATCACACCCTTGCCACTGAAGGCGATGGCCCCGGCAATGGCCAGCACGATGCCGGTCGAGACAGGAGAACTGGGTGCAGGGGTCGTGGTCATGGAGTGAGTGGATTGTCTCGCATCGCTCTGGCGGCGCAAGGTCGCCTGTGTGCCAGGGTTTGGTTGAGCACGATGATGCAGTGGTTGGCAGCGCGAGGCAGTCAGCCCCAAGAAAAAAGCAGACCCGCAGGTCTGCTTGTTCCACTCAAGGCCCGTTTCAAGGGCATGATGAAGCCGTCATTCTTCGACGAAAGCTTCTTCGCGTTTCGACTTCACCGAGGGCAAAAGCACGATAACGAGCAACAGCAAGGCTGCCGCCAGCAAGCCCCCCGACAACGGGCGGGTGACAAACACCGACCAGTCACCCCGCGAGAGCAACAGTGCACGACGCAGGTTCTCTTCCATCATCGGCCCCAGAATGAAGCCCAACAACAGCGGCGCCGGCTCACACCCGAGCTTGAGGAACAGATAGCCGATCAAGCCGAAGATAGCCACCATCCAGATGTCGAAGGTGTTGTTGTTGGTCGAGTACACGCCAATCGCACAGAACAGCACGATGGAGGGGAACAGGAAGCGATAGGGCACGGTCAACAGCTTGATCCACATGCCGATCAGCGGCAGGTTCAAGATCACCAGCATCAGGTTGCCCAACCACATCGAGGCGATCAGACCCCAGAACAGTTGAGGGTTGCTGGTCATCACCTGCGGGCCCGGCTGGATGTTGTGGATGGTCATGGCACCCACCATCAGCGCCATCACCGCGTTGGGCGGAATGCCCAGCGTCAGCAGGGGAATGAAGGAGGTCTGCGCACCGGCGTTGTTGGCCGACTCGGGCGCTGCCACGCCACGGATATTGCCCTGACCGAACGGCACCTCGCCCGGCTTGAGCTTGGTTTTCTTTTCGATCGTGTAGGCCGCGAAGGCGGCCAGCAGCGCACCGCCACCGGGCAACACACCCAGCAAACTGCCCAGGGCGGTGCCACGCAACACGGCCGGCAGCAGGTTCTTGAAGTCCTCCAGGGTGGGGAACAAGCCCTCCACCTTGGCGGTGAACACCTCACGCTCGTCTTCCGGACGCGAGAGGTTGCTGATGATCTCGCCATAACCGAACACGCCCATGGCGATGGTCACAAAGCCTATGCCGTCGGTCAGTTCGGGAATGTCAAAGCTGAAGCGGGCCACGCCAGAGTTGACGTCGGTACCGACCAAGCCCATCAACAGACCCAGAATGATCATGGCAATCGCTTTCAGCAGCGAACCGGAAGCCAGCACCACAGCGCCAATCAGGCCCAGAACCATGAGCGAGAAGTACTCGGCCGGGCCGAACTTGAAGGCCAGTTCGGTCAGCGGCGGCGCGAAGGCAGCCAGGATCAGCGTGCCAATAGAGCCGGCAAAGAACGAACCCAGACCAGCAGCGGCCAGTGCGGGACCTGCACGGCCCTTGCGGGCCATCTGGTAACCGTCAATGGTGGTCACCACCGACGACGATTCGCCCGGCAGGTTCACCAGAATGGCGGTGGTGGAGCCGCCGTACTGGGCGCCGTAGTAAATGCCGGCCAGCATGATCAGCGCCGACACAGGGGGCAGCGCATAGGTGGCGGGCAGCAACATGGCAATGGTGGCGACCGGGCCAATGCCCGGCAACACACCAATCAGGGTACCCAGCATACAGCCAATGAAGGCATACAGCAGGTTGATGGGCGTGAAGGCCACGCCGAAGCCCATGCTGAGGTTTGCGATCAAATCCATGGTGTCTTGCTCCTCAACCAGCGATGAATGTGGGCCATACGGGCATCTGCAGTTTCAGCAGCACGATGAAGGCGAGGTAGCTGCCGACCGCCAAAGCGGTAGCCAGAATCAGCACGTCGCGCAGCCTGTAGTTGTCGCCGGCCTTGCTGGCGATCAACACCAGGGCATAAATAGCAACGATCAGGCCCATGGAGGGCAGCTTGATGCTGGGCAAGCCGCCAAGCAAGATACCAAACGCCAAGTTAGAGCCCAGGATGTAGCCGATGGGGCGCCAGGCAAACGACCCCACTTTGTCTCCCTTCGGGGTTTCCACCACCAGGGAATAAAACATCACCACACCGCCCAGGATGGCCAAGAGGACGCCCAGCAGCAAGGGGAAGTAGCCCGGGCCCATGCGGGCACCGGTGCCCACGGAGTAGGACGTAGCACCCCAGGCGAAGGCTGCACCCACGACCAAGAACATCAATCCCGAGAAAAAGTCTTTTTGACTTTTAATGCTCACAACAGTTCTCCTCGAAAATTTTCGATGGGCGGATTGTGCGGTCGGGCAGGTCAATCAATCATGTGGATTACACCTATGACCCCGCATAAACCCAGGTTTTTCAGGGCCTTGCAGGCCTGCGGCGACCCACCCAGACCTCTGTGCTGACGCTTACGCGACAGACTTGAGCACCCGCACCCAGCGCGTAGCCGGCAAGGGCCATCGGGCCTGGATGGCCTCGGCCTGGGCAGCCAGCGCACCGCGCTGGAGCACCACCGGCGTGCGCAGCGCCAGCACCACGGTGTTGCCTTCGCGCGTGGGCTTGAACACCCAGACCGCCTCGGCCCCGAAGGCCGACACGATCTTGTCCAGACTTTCTGGGTAGCGGTTGGAACGCCCAAACAAGTTCACCGACATGATGCCGTGCTCGCTCAGCAATTGGCGACAATGGGTGTAGAAGTCAGCACTGTCGAGCACCGGCGCGGCGGCCTCATGGTCGTAAAGATCCACCTGGAGTGCATCGATCTGGCCACGCCAGTGGCCATGCGACACCACCTCGGCGGCGTCCCCCAACACCACCGACAGACGCGAGGAATCCGGTGGCAGCTTGAACCACAAACGACAGGCTGCGATCACCTGCGGGTTGAGCTCGATCGCGGTGGTCTTCATGCGCACATGTTTCCAGCAAAACTTGGTGAGGGCGCCAGCCCCCAGGCCCAGCTGCATGGCCTGCAAAGACGCCACCCGCTCCAGCGGCACAAACAGCAACCAGGCCATCATGCGTTGCACATAGTCGAGGTGGATGTCGTACGGCTGGTCGATCAACATCGAACCCTGCACCCAGGGCGTGCCCAGGTGCAGGTAGCGCACATCGCCATGGTCGGAAAAATTGACGTCGGGCAGGGGGGGGCGTCGGGTCATGGGGGGCGTTTCGTGGGTGAAGCCCGCGGGATCGTGCTGTCTTGGCGCATCATCACGCGGCAGGCGATAC
>Ga0255087_1000087_pt1 | contig 41917 bp, 36 predicted proteins | sample Colum_Miss_RepA__FD_188561 | JGI IMG/M metagenome (GOLD analysis project Ga0255087, IMG submission 188561) | Freshwater microbial communities from Columbia River, Oregon, United States - Colum_Miss_RepA_8d | ecosystem: Environmental > Aquatic > Freshwater > River | place: USA: Oregon | collected...
CCAGGATCGTTCGTGGCCGATACCTGAGAAAGGCGCATAGCGGCAACTCGGGGAGGAGCGAATCAGGTTGAGGAAAACTCTCGCGGCATTATCTCAGCAACCCATCGGAACCGCTTTTTTGGGAGATGTTTGGGAGATGTTCCTGAGTGTCGGAAATTTTTACACCTGAGGTGAGAGCGGCTTGGATCAGCGAACCGAAAGACGTGCAACTCATTGAAAAACAATGGAAAGTAAAACCCATCATTTTTTTGGCATGAAGCGTGCTTTAGAGATTGCGTCGGATCTCCTCGGTCGAGGATGGTCCCCGGTGGTCCCAATTCAAGGATTTCGAATGAAACCGTCCAAACTTAAAAGCTTCTGCGCGGCCATTGCCCTGTCTGCCGCTGCCAGCTCGAGCTTTGCTGTGTCCTTGCCCCCGAGTGGCGCCCAGCTCCGATACTCCAACGACGGGGTTTCATGGACAACCGTCGCCGATGGCTCAGGCTCTGACCTGTCGCCATCGTCCGGCAGCATCCTGGCCATGGGCCTTGCCGGGAGTTGGAATTTTGTGCTGTCTCTGGGGTCGTCCAAACCCTTTACGGGCTCAGCCACGTCGCCTTCTCTCGATCTCGGCGTTGATGCTCGGGTCACTTCGGGTTCAGCACCTTCGAATCTGATCGTTCAGTTCTCGGACATTGGGTTTGCGATCTCGCCCGTGGCGCTTGGGTTTGACTATGTTGGCGACAACGGCACGGGTGTGAGCACGAGTTTCCGGTCTTGGTCGGGCGGCAACACTCACTTTGACGGTCCTGTGACCCTCCTGCACTCCGTGTCGCCGATTTCTTTGGCTACGTATTCCGAGACGGATCCTGCGGTGGCTCTTGCCGACAACCCGCCCTACAGCCTGACACTTGAAATCAAGATGGCTTATAACGGGACCAAGTGTACAGGTGACTGCGAGACCGATGCGAACTACGATGTGAGGCAGGTTCCCGTGCCCGCAACCCTGGCAATTCTTGGTTTGGGTCTTTTCGGACTCGGGCTTGCTCGCCGCCGCGTCAGCTGATCCGCCGCGTGCCAAAAAAAACGCCCCGCTCGGGGCGTTTTTTTTGAGTCTGCGTCAATCCGGAGCAATCATTGCGGCATGACCCGGCGTGAATTTCACAGGCCCAGCAGTTCAACCTCAAACATGAGCGTTGCATTGGGCGGAATCACTCCACCCGCGCCGCGCGCACCATAGCCCAGGTTGGCCGGGATGATCAGGCGCCGCACGCCGCCCACCTTCATGCCTTGCACGCCTTCGTCCCACCCGGCGATCACATGCCCTGCCCCCAGCGGAAAGTCGAACGGCATGCCGCGATCCTTGCTTGAATCAAACTTTCGCCCCACCGCCCCATTCTCCCAGAGCCATCCGGTGTAGTGCACGGTGGCCACGCAGCCCGCGGCTGCTTCGGGACCCGTGCCCAGGGTGGCGTCTTCGTATTGCAGTCCGGTGGACGTGGTGGTGTAGGCCATGATCTGAATCGCTTTCAGGAAATGAATGGATAGAGCGAAGCGGGTTGAACGCTTGACTCGTCCAGATGCTATCACTGCCCATCTTCAGGCTCTCAGGCCGGTAGAATTTCGGTTTCCGGCATCGATCAGGAAGTCCCGTCTTGAAATTCACCGCAAACCCATCGGCCAGGATGCGTGGTGTCCTGCGCGTGCCGGGCGACAAGTCCATCTCGCATCGGGCGATCATGTTCGGCGCGATCGCCCACGGCACGACGCGCATTACGGGCTTTCTCGAGGGCGCCGACGCGATCAGCACCATGAATGTCTTCCGGGCGCTGGGGGTCAGGATCGATGGACCTCGATCAGGCCACGTCACGGTTCATGGCGTGGGGCCGCTCGGGCTGCGGCCGGCGGCCCAGCCACTTGATTGCGGCAACAGCGGAACGTCCATGCGTTTACTGAGCGGACTGCTTGCCGGCCATGGGGTTGCGGCCACCCTCGTTGGCGACGAGAGCCTGTCGCGGCGACCAATGCGGCGCGTAACCGACCCTCTGGCGCTGATGGGGGCTCACATCGACTCACAGGAGGGTCGACCTCCGCTGGTGATCAATCCTCCCAGCCATGCCCTCCGGGCAATCGACTATGTCATGCCCATGGCGAGCGCGCAGGTCAAGTCCTGTGTTCTGCTGGCCGGTTTGCGCGCCAACGGCATCACCCGGGTGACCGAACCTGCGCCTACCCGCGACCACACCGAGCGCATGCTGACAGCCTTCGGGGTGAAAGTTCAAGTCAATGGTCCAACCATCAGCCTTCAGGGGGGGCAGGAGCTTCAGGCCACCGAGATTGATGTCCCGGCCGACATCTCGTCGGCCGCATTTTTCCTGGTGGCCGCAGCGATCGCGCCGCAGGGCGAATTGCTGTTGCAGCATGTCGGGGTCAATCCCACCCGCACGGGTGTGATCGACATCCTGCGCCTGATGGGAGCCGACATTACCCTCGAAAACCCACGGACCGTGGGCGGCGAGCCGGTGGCCGACCTTCGGGTCAGGGCGTCTCGCCTCAAGGGCATCCAGGTGCCGGAGGCTCTCGTTCCCTTGGCCATCGATGAGTTTCCGGTGCTCTTCGTGGCGGCGGCCTGCGCCGAGGGTCAGACCGTGGTGACCGGGGCCGAAGAGTTGCGCGTCAAGGAATCCGACCGGATTGCGGTGATGGCCGAGGGATTGAGGGCGCTTGGTGTGAATGCCGAGCCCACGCCCGATGGCATCGTGATCGAGGGTCGAGGCGGACAAGGCACGGTATTCCATGGAGGTACCGTCAACTCACATGGGGATCATCGGCCCGCCATGGCCTTTGCCGTGGCCAGTCTGCGTTCTGCTGGGCCCATCACCATCCTCGATGTTGATAACGTGGCGACATCGTTTCCCAACTTCGTCGAACTGGCTACTTCTGCGGGCCTGGATGTGAGGGTCGACCCGCATTGACTGCCCCCATCTCTTCCAACCCGGTGTCTTCCAGCGCTGTGTCTCTTCACCCAGACCCGCTCGTCCCGGTGATTGCCATCGATGGTCCCACCGCCTCTGGCAAGGGCACGATTGCACAGCGGGTGGCGTCCTTGCTGGGGTTTCACTACCTCGACAGCGGCGCGCTGTATCGACTGACCGCTCTGGCGGCCCAGGGCGCAGGGGTGTCTTGGGACGATTCGGCTGCGGTGTCCCGGGTGGCTGCCGCGCTCAGCGTACGCTTTGATCCCGAGGGCAGGATCTGGCTCAGCGAGCGGGATGCGACCGAGGCGATCCGAACCGAATCCATTGGAATCGGAGCCTCTAAAGTGGCTGTGCACCCCGGCGTCCGGGCGGCCCTGCTGCAGGTTCAGCGTGATTTTCGCAAGGCGCCCGGTCTGGTTGCCGATGGTCGTGACATGGCCTCTGTGGTCTTTCCGGATGCCGCCCTCAAGATCTTCCTGACCGCCACCGCGCAGGCGCGTGCGAACCGCAGGCATAAACAGTTGATCGAAAAAGGGATTTCGGCTAACCTAGCGGCCCTTTTGCAGGATCTCCAGGAGCGCGACGCGCGCGACTCACAGCGCGTGCAGGCTCCCCTGGTGGCTGCTCAAGACGCGCTCGTCATCGATTCCACGAACCAGTCGGTCGATCAGACCGTCCAGGCCGTGCTGCAAGCGTGGCAGGCGCTTTCCTCCGATTCGGTCTGACCAGGCCGAACCGGTCTTCAACCCCGTGACCCGCAGGATTTAGTGCGCATCGGGCGCAAGGACTCATCTTTCCGTCCCTGCTCTTGATGACAACGACCTTTTTCAACCTCACCCGGATGTCCCTGTCCGATCCCTGCGGCCTTCATGTCATCAACCCCTTCTGAATGAACACTGCCACCCACCCCGAGACCGAGAGTTTTGCCCAGCTTTTCGAAGAATCCCTCTCCAAGCAGGAGATGCGCGCCGGTGAGGTCATCACCGCCGAGGTGCTTCGCATCGATCACAACTTTGTGGTCGTCAATGCTGCACTGAAGTCCGAGAGCTTCATCCCCATTGAAGAGTTCCACAACGACCGTGGCGAACTCGATGTCAAGGAAGGCGATTTCGTCGCGGTTGCGATCGATTCGCTGGAGAACGGCTATGGCGAAACCCGTTTGTCGCGTGACCGCGCCAAGCGTCTCGCAGCCTGGGTGAATCTCGAGCGCGCGCTCGAAGACGGCGAACTCGTAAGCGGCACCATCACCGGCAAGGTCAAGGGTGGCCTCACCGTCATGACCAACGGCATCCGCGCCTTCCTGCCCGGCTCGCTGATCGACATGCGCCCGGTCAAGGACACCACGCCCTTCGAGGGCAAGACCATGGACTTCAAGGTCATCAAGCTCGATCGCAAGCGCAACAACGTGGTGCTCTCGCGTCGCGCCGTGATCGAACTCTCGCAGGGCGAAGAGCGCGCCAAGCTGCTCGAGACCCTGGCCGAAGGCGCCATCGTCAAGGGCACGGTCAAGAACATCACCGACTACGGTGCCTTCATCGACCTGGGCGGTATCGACGGTCTGCTGCACATCACCGACATGGCCTGGCGTCGCGTGCGTCACCCCTCCGAGGTGCTGGCCGTAGGCCAGGAAGTCACCGCCAAGGTCCTCAAGTTCGACCAGGAAAAGAACCGCGTCTCGCTGGGTGTCAAGCAGCTGGGCGACGATCCCTGGGTCGGGATCGCCCGCCGCTATCCGGCCGGCACCCGCATGTTCGGCAAGGTCACCAACATCACCGACTACGGCTCATTCGTCGAGATCGAGCCGGGCATCGAAGGTCTGGTGCACGTGTCCGAAATGGACTGGACCAACAAGAACGTCAACCCCGGCAAGGTGGTGGCTCTGGGCGACGAGACCGAAGTCATGGTGCTCGAGATCGACGAAGATCGCCGCCGCATTTCGCTGGGCATGAAGCAGTGCCGTCCCAACCCCTGGCAGGAGTTTGCCGACAACCATCGCAAGGGCGACAAGGTGCAGGGCTCCATCAAGTCGATCACCGATTTCGGTGTGTTTATCGGGCTGCCTGGTGGAATCGACGGTTTGGTTCACCTGTCCGACCTCTCCTGGAGCAAGACCGGAGAAGAGGCTGTTCGCGACTTCAAGAAAGGCGATGACGTCGGCGCCGTGGTGCTGGCTATCGATGTGGAGCGCGAACGCATCTCGCTGGGCATCAAGCAACTCGAGGGCGATCCCTTCAACAACTACGCCACGAGCCACGAAAAAGGCGCGGTGGTGACCGGCACGGTCAAGAGCGTCGATGCGCGCGGTGCAGTGGTCAACATCGGTGGAGATGTCGAGGGTTACCTGCGTGCTTCCGAGATCTCGCGTGATCGCGTCGAGGATGCTCGTACCCACCTCAAGGAAGGCGATACCGTCGAGGCCATGATCATCAATGTCGATCGCAAGACCCGATCGATCAGCCTGTCGATCAAGGCCAAGGACAATGTCGAAACTGCCGAAACCCTGCAGCGCATGCAGGCCGAATCGGGCGCTGCTACGGGGACGACCAACCTTGGCGCCTTGTTGCGTGCCAAGTTGACCGATCGCGATAACGTTTGACCCTGAAGCGACCGAAGCGCCGCCGCGTGGCGTTTCGGTCGAGGACTCTGGATCGCACTTTATTCAATGCCCCGGGGCGCGCGGCCCAGTGCTGCGCGTTGTTCGGGGCCCTGCCTCTGTGTCTGCCCCATGACCTTCGACGATCAAGACGAAGTCGCCTCTCCTGGGACAATGACCAAGTCGGAGCTGATCGCTCGACTCGCTGAGCATTATCCTCAGCTGGTTGCCAAGGATGCCGAGTTTGCCGTGAGGACGATTCTGGAGTGCATGGCGCGAACCCTGGCAGAAGGCCATCGGATCGAAATCCGCGGCTTTGGCAGTTTTGCCTTGTCGCATCGCCCCCCTCGCGTCGGCCGCAATCCCAAGTCGGGTGAACGTGTCGAGGTGCCTGGCAAGCGCGTGCCTCATTTCAAACCGGGCAAGGACCTGCGCGAGCGGGTTGATGTGCACGGACGTAGCGACCCGTCGCTCAGTCATGGCTGAAGCCAGAGGTGGCGTAGCATGATTCGCGGTCTCGCCTGGCTGCTGCGTGTGATTCTCTTTCTCGCCCTGCTGGGCTTTGCCCTGTCCAATGTCGAGCCTGTTTCGCTGCAGTTCTTCGGAATTCCGCAGTTCGAATGGCGTGCCCCGCTGGTGGTGATCCTGCTGGTGGTGTTTGCTGTGGGCGCTTTGCTGGGCGTGCTGGCCACCATGCCTCTGGTGATGCGCCGCAAACGTGAACTGTCCCTGCTCAGGGCGCAGTCCAAAGCACCGGCGGTCGCAGATCCCGACTCGCCCACAGTATCCAGCCGCTCGGTTTGAGGCAGGCGCGCGCATGGTGTTCGACCTCTCACCAAGTCGAAGGACGAGGATCTGAACATGGAATTCGAACCCGCGTGGTTGCTGGCATTGCCCCTTTTTTTTGCACTGGGCTGGTGGGCCTGTCGGCTGGAGCGTCAACACTCGGCCAAGTCGATGCGAGGCCAAGGCGAGGCGGCTCGCGCAGGGAAGGCCGACAAGGCGCCCGATGCGAGCTCGCAGGCCTTGCTCGCAATCCTGCGAGACACCCCCGATGAGGCGCTCACCGTCCTGACGGAGCAGATTGGCCGGGAGCCCGACTCGGTGACCCTGCAGTGTGCTCTAGCCTTGCTGTATCGCGCACGAGGCGAGACGGATCGCGCGATCCGCGTTCATCAGGGGTTGATCGAACGCTCCGACATCGGTCCGGCATTGCGTCACCGGGCCCGGCTTGAGCTCGGGGTGGACTTCATCAAGGCGGGCTTGATCGATCGAGCCCAGGACACCTTGGCCTTGCTTGACGACACGGAATTTGCGGTGCCGGCATTGCGACATCGATTGGCAATTGCCCAGACCGTTCGTGATTGGCCGCGGGCGCTGGCAATGATCGATCAGCTCGAGCCGCGAACCGGTGAGTCGATGGCCGTGCAACGGATGCACCTGCACTGTGAGGTGGCTCACTCAAGCGCCGATCCGCAGCTCGCACGCGCAGCCATCGATGCGGCGATGCAGGCCGATGCACAGCATCCGCGGCCCTGGCTGCTGTTGGGTCAATGGGCCTGGTCGCAACAGGATGCCCAGGCGGCGGTCGATGCCTGGTCACGCCTGATCGAACTCAGCCCCGAACATCTTGCCCTGGTGGGCTCGGCATGGACCGAGGCCTGGCAACAGCTCGGCAGTGAGCAGGAGGCAAGCCGCCGGCTCGAGGCGGTCGCGTCGCGTCTGCCGCGGGCCGCCGCCTTGCATCGCTGTGGTCAGTGCGGATTCAAGGCGCGACGCCACTACTGGCAGTGCCCGGGCTGTAGTGCCTGGGACACGGTACCGGCCCGGGGCGAGATTACCCTCGGACTTTCGGTCTAGATCGCCCGCATCATCCTGGCCCGTCCATCTCGGGCACACTGGGTCATCCTCAGGTGAGTGCAGGTGAATGCGTATGCAGCCCGGTTTCTTCGTCACGCAGCGGGGTCGCCTGGCGATGAGGCGGGGCCTCCTCGCCCTTTTCCTGATGGCCCCAACCCGGATCCAGGCTCTCAGCCCCTCCCGCCAGGCGCAACCCCCAACGTCGCCAATCCGCGAGGTTGAAGTCAATCAGGCCAGCCTGGAAGATCTGCGCAGCATTCCTGGAATCGGCCCGGCCCGTGCTCGGCGTATCGTCCAAGAGCGCGCTCATGGGCCGTTCCGTGATCTTGCAGACCTCAGTGCCCGGGTGCCTGGGCTGGGCCCCGCGGCGGTCCGTCAGCTTGCCCGCAACGGCCTGCGCGTCAATACGCGCTGAGCGACAATAGTCGATCCATGTCTCCTCCTGCTCACCCTGACCCTCGGCTCGATTCCGCACCGCGCTGGATGCTGTACGCTCAGCTGACGCGCCTGCATCGTCCCATCGGCACCTTGCTGCTGCTCTGGCCCACCCTCTGGGCTCTCTGGATCGCTGCTGAGGGCTTGCCGCCGCTTTACGAACTGATCGCCTTCTCGCTTGGAACCCTGCTGATGCGCTCCGCCGGGTGTGCCATCAACGACTGGGCTGATCGTGATTTCGATCGACATGTCGAGCGTACGCGCGATCGACCGCTCACGTCCGGACGCATTCGGCCGATCGAGGCGCTGGCGGTCTTCATCGTGCTCAGTCTCCTCGCCTTGTTGCTGGTTCTGCCCATGCGCCCGTTGGTCTGGGCACTGGCCGCGGTTGCGGCCTTTCTGGCTGCAAGCTATCCCTTCACCAAGCGATTTTTCGCTCTGCCTCAAGCCTATCTCGGTGTGGCTTTCGGATTCGGCATCCCGATGGCCTTTGCTGCCCTGCAGGGGAAGGTGCCTGAGGTGGCGTGGCTGCTCCTGCTGGCCAACATCTTCTGGGCAGTGGCGTACGACACCGAGTATGCAATGGTCGATCGCAATGACGACATCCTGATCGGGATCCGGACCTCAGCCCTCACCTTCGGTCGCCATGATGTTGCCGCGGTCATGCTTTGCTATGCCATGACCCTGCTGCTCCTGGCTGCAGTGGGCTACTTGGCGGGGCTGGGCTCAGCCTATGGTCTGGGCCTGGTCGTGGCGTTGGGTATCGCGCTCTATCACTATTCCCTCATTCGCGATCGAAGCCGTGAGGGATGCTTTCGGGCTTTCAATCACAACACCTGGTTTGGCTTCGCAGTTTTCTGCGGCATTGCGCTCGATGCGTTGCTTCGGCCCTCAGCCTGAGCCTCAGCGGATTCGATCCGCCGACCCTGGGTCTGAGCCCGAGAAACGCTCTCGGGCCCACGCTGGTGGGGCTTACCCTGAGAAACTGTCGCCGAGCTCACGTGATCGGTGATCGGCAGCGGCCATGGCCCGGGCCACCAGAGCGGGCCATCCGTTTTCCTCAAAGACCGCCAGCGCTGCAGCAGTGGTTCCACCTTTGGAGGTCACCCGCTCCCTGAGCACAGCGGCGGATTCATCGGAGGTGGCCGCGAGGGTGGCCGCCCCCAGGACGGTCTGCAGTGCGAGGACACGAGCCTGCTGCGCGCTCAGTCCAAGCTGCTGTCCGCCCTGGATCAGGCATTCAATGAACCGAAAGACATATGCTGGTCCGCTGCCGCTCAAGGCTGTGACGGCATCGAGCATGGATTCATCTTCGACCCACACCGTGCAGCCCACGGCCCCCATCAGGGTTTGTGCCAGGGCGCGGTCATGGGCGAGACAGCCAGGCAGCGCCGCCAGACCGGTTGCACCCAAGCCAACCAGGGCCGGGGTGTTGGGCATGGTTCGAACAATGCGCGCGTGACCTGACAGCCAGCGCGACAGATCACTGGCCCGCACGCCTGCGGCAACCGACATGAGGAGCTGATCGCCCAGCAGCGGTGCGAGTGCCTGAACGGCCTCACGCATCTGCTGAGGTTTGACTGCAAGGACGATGACCGCGTCCTTCAGCAGCGAGGCCTGGACTTGGCCTTCCGCCCGGATGCCGTGCCGGGCACGGATCTGTTCGCGCTGGGCGGCTGAGGGATCGACCGCAGCCAGTTGGCGGGCCGGTACCCCACGGCTGATCAGCCCTCCGATCAGGGCGCTGGCCATGTTACCCGCACCGATGAAGACCACATTGCGGTCCAGTTCGAGCGCGGCCTCAGCGCCTGGACCTGTGGCGACGGAAGGAGAGGATGAAGGGTCGGGGCAGACAGACATGATGTGCTTTCAGGAGGGTCACAAAAGCCAGCCGTTCAGACCGGCACACGGGGCTCGGAAGGAACCGAACGGCGGGGTGGGTCAGGAATGAGCGGGAATCATCTGGGGGGACGCAGGAACGCGCGCGGGCGCAAACCGCAAAGCACAAGTACGGCAAGATAGACCACGGCTGCACCCATGACCGTGGTCAGGGTGATGCCGATGCGTATCCAGGGCGACTCTGCCAGCGCGGCCCAGTCGATCAGGCGATTCGCTGCGATCAGCAACGCGACCATGGCGCCCAGGGCCATCATCAGTTGCAGCCCGAAGCGCTTCCATCCTGCGGTCGGCCGATAAATGCCTCGACGGGTCAGGCCAGCCAGCAGCAGTCCGGCATTGAGCAGCGCGGCCAGCGAGATCGACAGGGTCAGACCCGCATGACCCAGCCAGGGCACCAGAACGGCATTCAGGGCCTGAGTGCATGCCAGCACCAGCAACCCGATTCGCACTGGGGTGCGGACATCCTGCTTGCCGTAAAACCCCGGGGCGAGAATCTTGACTCCAATCAGTCCGATCAACCCCACGGCGTAGCCTTGGACGGCCAGAGCGGTCATGCGCAGGTCCTGAAGATCGAACGCACCATAGTGATAGAGCAGAGCGACCAGAGGTTCGGCCAACAGGCCCAGGCCGACCATGCATGGCAGGGCCAGCAGGGCGGCCAGGCGCAGTCCCCAATCGAGCAGTGCGCTGTACCGGGCGTCATCGCTGAGCGCACTCGCGCTCGACAGCGCAGGCAACAGCACCGTCCCCAGGGCGACGCCAAGCAGTGCTGTTGGAAACTCCATGAGCCGATCGGCAAACGATACCCAGGAGACGGCGCCAGCCTGCAGGCGTGAAGCGATGTGCGTGTTGATGATCAGGCTGATCTGAGCGGCCGAGACCGCGAGAACGGCCGGTCCCATCTGGGCCAGCACCCGCCTCACCGTGGGGTCGCGCAGCGCATGTACGAGATTGACCCCGATCCTTGGGCGCATGCCGATACGCATGAGGGCAGGCACCTGAATGGCCAGTTGTGCCAACCCGCCGATCATCACGCCCGCGGCGAGTGCAAGCACTGGGGGGTCGAACCACGACGACAGCCACCAGGCGCAGCCGATAAAACACAGATTGAGCAGTACCGGAGTGAACGCCGGCACTGCGAAATGCCGCCAGGTGTTGAGCACGCCTGCGGCGATCGCCACCATGGAAATCAGCAGAATGTAGGGTGACATCCACCGGGTCATGATCACGGCGGCATCGAAGGCGTCGGGGGTCTCTCGCAATCCGGCCGCCATGAACCAGACCAGCACTGGAGCGAGCAACACACCGAAGGCGGACAGGGCCACCAGAAACCAGAACAGCACCGTGGCCACCGAATCGATCATGGTACGGGTCTGATGGGCCGAGGCCTGAGCGCGGCTGCTGGCCAGAATCGGGATGAAGGCCTGGGAGAAGGCCCCCTCGGCGAACAGACGCCGCAGCAGATTGGGCAACCGGAAGGCAACAAAAAAGGCATCTGTAAAGGCCGACGCCCCAAAAACCACAGCGGTGACGGTCTCGCGGGCCAATCCTGTGATGCGAGACAGCAGGGTCAGGCCACTGACGATTGCGGCCGAGCGCAACAGACTCATGGACCCACTCCAGCCCGTTTCGCCCGGGGGTGACTTGCTCCAATCCACTGATTCGCTTTAAACTTCAAGGCTTTCCCTGATTCACGGCTCAGACCGCAAGGACGAATTCTCGCATGGCCAATATCGCATCGGCGCGCAAGCGCGCACGCCAGGCAGTCAAGCAAAACGCGCACAACTCCAGCCTGCGTTCGCGGCTTCGCACCGCCATCAAGGCGGTTCGCAAGGCCGTGGCGGCGGGTGACAAGGCCGCGGCCACCAGCCAATTCCGCGACTCCACCCGCGTGATCGATTCGATCGCGGACAAGCGCATCATTCACAAGAATGCAGCCGCGCGCCACAAGAGCCGACTGGCCGCCGCACTCAAACGCATGGCCTGATCACGGGCGCGCATCGCGCGCCCCGAAAAGTGCCGTTCCGACGCGCACCAGCGTCGAACCTTCGGCGATGGCGGCCTCCAGGTCGCCGGACATCCCCATCGAGAGGGTGTCAAAAGACTCGACGGCAGACCGCGGCAGTCCGCGACGCACTGCCTCGAACACCTCCCGAACGGCCCTGAACTGACGCCGCTGTTGAGCCGGCTCGTCGGTGGGGGCAGGGATGGCCATGACGCCCCGCAACTGCAGCCCGGGCAACCCCGCGATGTGTGCGCCGAGCGCCGGCGCTTCGGCCGCAGTGCAGCCGCTCTTGGTCAGTTCCCCACTGACATCCACCTGAAGACACACTTGCAGGGGAGGCAGGCCGGGCGGGCGCTGTTCTGAAAGTCGGGTTGCGATCTTCAGTCGGTCCACGGAGTGCACCCAGCTGAAATGCTCGGCGATTGGCCGGGTCTTGTTGGACTGGATCGGCCCGATGAAATGCCACTCGATCTCGCTGCCCGAAGATGCGGCGATCTTGTCGAGCGATTCCTGAAGGTAGTTCTCACCGAACGCGCGTTGTCCAAGCGCATGCAGCGCACGCACTGCCTCCACCGGAAAGGTCTTGCTGACGGCCAGCAGGTGCACGGTGCGGGGATCACGCCCCGCTGCACGACAGGCGGCGTTGATGCGTTCGATGACAGCGGTCAGGCGCTCGTGAGAGGTCATGGAGGCAGCGATGTTGGGTTCAGGGCTGAGTCACCGTTCGTCGGCGTGAACGGCCCTTGCAAGGCCTGCAGGGGCGACAGGACACGGGATCTCGTGCAGGGTAGCGCGATGGGCTTGATGGGCAGATCAAGGCCCGTATTGTCCTTTGGAATTGCCTGCATGGATATCGCCGAACTGCTTGCTTTTGCGGTCAAGAACAAGGCCTCCGATCTGCACCTGTCTGCGGGGCTGCCGCCGATGATCCGGGTGCATGGCGACGTGCGGCGCATCAACCTGCCTCCAATGGAGCAGCAGGTGGTGCATGCAATGCTCTACGACATCATGAACGACGGGCAACGCAAACACTTCGAGGAGCATCTCGAGTGTGATTTCTCGTTTGCCATTCCGGGTCTGGCGCGCTTTCGGGTCAACGCCTTCAATCAGCAGCGCGGCGTGGGTGCCGTGATGCGAACGATCCCGTCCAAGATCCTCACGCTCGCTGAACTCAACGCCCCCAAGATTTTCACCGAGCTCGCAATGCAGGCCCGGGGCCTGGTGCTGGTCACCGGACCCACCGGTTCAGGCAAATCCACCACGCTCGCGGCCATGATCAATCATGTCAACGAGAACCAGTATGGCCACATCCTTACGGTGGAGGATCCGATCGAGTTCGTGCACGAATCCAAGCGCTGCCTGATCAACCAGCGTGAAGTCGGTCCGCATACCCTGTCGTTTGACAATGCCTTGCGTTCGGCCCTGAGGGAAGATCCAGACATCATTCTGGTGGGCGAATTGCGGGATCTCGAGACCATCCGCCTGGCGCTGACCGCAGCCGAGACAGGGCACCTCGTGTTTGGCACGCTGCACACCTCAAGTGCGGCCAAGACCATCGACCGGATCATTGACGTCTTTCCTGCGGCCGAAAAGGACATGGTGCGGGCCATGCTTTCGGAGTCCCTCAAGGCCGTCATCTCCCAGAGTCTCCTGCGTACCAAGGATGGCCAGGGGCGGGTGGCTGCGCACGAAATCATGATCGGTACACCCGCCATCCGCAATCTGATTCGCGAGGCCAAGGTGGCGCAGATGAATGCTGCAATCCAGACCGGCGCATCGGTTGGAATGCAGACCCTGGACCAGTGTCTGAGTGACCTTGTCCGTCGCAACATCATTTCGCTGGCAGATGCGCGCATGGCCTCGGCGAACAAGGACAATTTCCTTGGCTGATCTGCCAACCCGGTCTGGCAGCCGACCCATCGCTGTGGAGCCTCTCTCATGAATTCGTCTGCCTTGCCCACCGATTCAGGTTCAGCGGCTGCGCCTTTGGGCTCACCGACCGGGCGTGCCAGCATCATGGAACGCGAGCAGGCCTCTCGCTTTTTGCGGGACCTCCTCAAGCTGATGGCGTCGAAAGGGGCTTCCGATCTCTTTCTGACCGCAGACTATCCGCCTGCCATCAAGCTTGACGGTCGGCTGTTGCCCGTGTCTTCCACCCCTTTGAGCGCGCAGCACACGGTTGAACTCGCGCGGGCTCTGATGAGTGACCGTCAGGCTGCGGAGTTCGAGGCCAACAAGGAGTTGAACTTCGCCATTTCGCCGGCGGCGATTGGACGATTCCGGGTCAACGTCTTCATGCAGCTCGGACGGGTGGGCATGGTCCTGCGAACCATCCAGAGCCGCATCCCCACGCTCGAAGAACTCGATCTGCCCAAGGTCATTCCCGAGCTTGCGCTGGCCAAGCGCGGCCTGGTGATCGTGGTGGGCGCCACCGGTTCGGGCAAGTCGACCACGCTCGCGGCCATGATCGGCCACCGCAACGAACACTCCCATGGGCATATCGTGACCATCGAGGATCCGGTGGAGTTTGTTCATCCGCATCGCAACTGCATCATCACGCACCGCGAGGTCGGGGTCGATACCGAGAGCTGGGAGGCCGCCCTCAAGAACTCGCTGCGGCAGGCCCCGGATGTGATCATGATCGGCGAGATCCGGGATCGCAGCACCATGGAGCATGCGATCGCGTTTGCCGAGACCGGTCACCTGTGCCTGGCCACCCTGCATGCCAACAATGCCAATCAGGCGCTCGATCGCATCATCAACTTCTTCCCTGAAGAGCGTCGCGCCCAGCTGCTCATGGACCTCTCGCTCAATCTGCGCGGGGTGGTGTCGCAGCGCCTTCTGCCCCGCGAATCGGGCAAGGGGCGTGTGCCGGCCATCGAGGTCCTGCTCAATTCCCCGCTGATTGCCGACCTGATCTTCAAGGGCGAGGTGGTGAGCATCAAGGACGTCATGAAGAAGTCGCGCGAACTCGGCATGCAGACCTTCGATCAGGCGCTGTTCGACCTCTTCGAGGCCGGGGCGATCAGCATGGCCGATGCATTGCGCAATGCCGACTCGGTCAACGACGTGCGCCTGAACATCAAGCTCAACAGCAAGCGCGAGCAACGCGATGTGTTTCAGGGTACCGAGTCGTTGGGCATTGTCTGAGGCGGGGCCTTGCGGGCTGAGCCCGCAACCATCTCGAAACGAAACAGCCGGCACTCCAGCGCGCCATTAAAGAGCGGCGTGCGACGCGACGGCTTGAGCCGCATGCGCTGGCCTATCTCCAGATCGCTCGTGAAAAGGGCCACGGTCCAGCCCGCAAAGCGCTGCTTGAGCATCGTGGCCAGTGCCGGCCAGAAGGCATCGGCCTGGGCCAGCGACTGGCGCCCCTTGATGTCCAGCCGTTCGCCATAGGGCGGGTTGGAGAGCAGCAATCCGCTGCTGGCCGGGGCGACATCGATGTTCAGGGCGTCGCGTTGTCGCCACTGCACCCAGCCTTCGGGCAGTCCGGTGCGGGCATAGTTTGCGCGTGCCGCCGCCAGTGCGGCTTCCGAGACATCCGAAGCAAAGATCGTGGGCGTGGCGGGTCGGGCACGCGTGGGCTCGCTGCGCAGCCGGTCCCAGCCGGTCCGATCGAATCCCTTCATGCGCTCAAAGCCAAAGCGGCGCCTCGCCCCCGGGGCCACGCCTGCCGCCTGCAGGGCCGCCTCGATGGCAATGGTGCCTGAGCCACAGAAGGGATCGAGCAGCCCCTGATCCGGGGTCCAGTTGCTGAGCGCGAGCAGGCCACTGGCGAGGTTTTCTTTCAGCGGCGCGTCAAATCCGTCGCGGCGCCAGCCCCGCTTGAAGAGGGATTCGCCCGACCAGTCGAGATACAGGATGCACTGCTGCGCATCGAGAAACACGAATACCCGTCGATCGGGGCGCTGGCGTTCGATGGAGGGACGATCGCCACAACGCTCGCGCAGCCGATCGACCAGGCCGTCCTTGACGCGCAGCATGGCGAACTGCAGGCTGCGCACCGGCGCACCCACGCCCGTGACATCGATGCGCAGCGAGGTGGTTGCGTCGTGCCATTGCTCCCAGGGGGTGTCATGGGCCAGACGGTAGAGGTCTTCTTCGCTGCGGTAGGGGCCCTGGGCGACGCGCTGCAGTACCCGGCTGGCCAGACGTGAGTGCAGATTGGCCCTCATGCCCAGCACGGCATCGCCCTCAAAATGCACGCCACCTGGAACCGACCGCAGGCCACCGGCACCGAGTGGCTGCAATTCCCGCATCAGGGCCTCTTCGAGACCTCTGGGGCAGGGGGCAAAGAACTGCAGCAGGCGCTGCGCTGGCGGCACGGGCCTGCGAGGCGTGGTCATCAGGCCGCCAGGGCCCGTTCGACGAATTCCAGACGATCCTGACCCCAGAAGGGCTCACCCTCCACGAGATACCAGGGCGCACCGAACACCTGGGCGGCGATGGCCTCTTCGGTGTAGGCATCAAAGGCCGTTGCAGCCTGGTTCGCCACGGCCGCAAGCGCTGTCGCATCCAGACCCTGTTCTGCCACGATCGCGGCCCGGGTGTCGGCATCGCCGATGTTGCGCTCCTCGGCCCAGACGGCACGCATCAGCGCCTGGGCGAGATTCAATCCCGCGGCAGTTCCCAGGGCAAGATCGGCCGCAATGATCAGGCGGGCGGCATCGTCGGCGGGTGCCGGAAAGAATTTGGGATGGATGTTGAGCGGCACACCTCGAAACTCGCGCCAGCGGGCCAGTTCCTTGAGCCGGTAGGCCTGACGCTGTGAGGCGCGCTTGGCCAGCGGCAAGCCACCTGAGACCGGAAAGACCCGTCCCAGATCCACCGGCCGCAGCAGGATGCGCGCACCATGGTCTTGCGCCATCTGCACAAAACGCGCGTGGCCCATGTAGGTCCAGGGCGAGACTGGCGTGAAGAAGTAGTGAACGGTTTTCATGAGGGGCTCGAAAAAAATCGATCAGAAGGGCTTGAGTACCACCAGGATCACCACTGCAACCAGCAGCAGCACGGGGGCTTCGTTGAACCAGCGATACCAGACATGTGAGCGGGTATTCTCGCCGCGCGCAAAGCGCTTGATCAGGGCGCCACAGACATGGTGATACCCGAGCAGCAGCACCACCAGGGCGAGCTTGGCATGCATCCAGCCGCCTCCGATGCCATAGCCCAGCCAGAGCCACAGCCCCAGGCCCAGCGCCAGGATCATGAGCGGGCCCATGAAGCGATAGAGCTTGCGGGCCATCAGCAGGAGTCGCTCGCGCTCGGCGGTGGAGTCGGCGGGCACCATGGCCAGATTGACCAGAATGCGTGGCAGATAGAACAGCCCCGCAAACCAGCTCGTGACAAACACGATGTGAAAGGTCTTGATCCAGAGCATGGCCTTCAGCCTCAGCCTCGGACCTGGCCGCTGCCAAAGACCACCCACTTGAGCGAGGTCAGCCCTTCAAGGCCAACCGGCCCACGCGCATGCAGCTTGTCGGTCGAGATGCCGATCTCGGCGCCCAGCCCGTACTCGAAGCCATCGGCGAACCGCGTGGAGGCGTTGATCATCACGCTGGAGGAGTCGACCTCGCGAATGAAGCGCATCGCCCGAGCATGGTTTTGCGTGACGATCGCATCGGTGTGCTGCGAGCCGTAGCGGGTGATGTGATCGATGGCCTGATCGAGTCCGTCGACCAGCCGGATCGACAGGATGGGGGCCAGGTATTCGGTGGACCAGTCGGCCTCGGTGGCGGCCACCACAGGCAGGCCTGCGGCCTGCAGCAGCGCCTGGGTTGGGGCATCACCACGCATTTCGACGCCTTTGTCGGCGTAGATGCGCCCCAGCCTGGGCAGCACCTGGGCGGCCACGCCCTCATGGACCAGCAGGGTCTCCATGGTGTTGCAGGGCGAGTAGCGCTGGGTCTTGGCGTTGTCTGCAATTCGGAGGGCCTGATCGAGATCGGCCTGATCGTCGATGTAGACATGACAGATGCCATCGAGGTGCTTGATCACCGGCACGCGGGCATCGGCCGAGATGCGCTCGATGAGCGACTTGCCCCCGCGCGGCACGATCACGTCGATCCACTGGGGGCTTGCGATCAGCAGGCCGACTGCAGCCCGATCGGTGGTGCCGATCAGTTGTACGGCGTCCTCGGGCAGCCCCGCTTCATGCAGGCCTTCGCGAATCAGTGCGGCAAGGGCGCGATTGCTGTGAATGGCCTCAGACCCGCCGCGAAGCACCGTGGCATTGCCCGATTTGATGCACAGACCGGCCGCATCGATGGTGACATTGGGTCGCGATTCGTAAATGATGCCGATCACACCAAGCGGAACCCGCATGCGGCCCACCTGAATTCCGCTCGGGCGCGCCTTGACCTCCGAGATTTCGCCCACCGGATCGGCCAGAGCGGCAATCTGCTCCAGGCCTTCGGCCATACCGGCAATCACGGCATCGGTCAGCGCAAGCCGGTCGACGAAGGCGGCATCGTGGCCCGCCTCGCGCGCGGCCTGAAGATCCAGCGCATTGGCTGCCTTGAGGGCTGCAGCCTCGCGCCGGATGGCCGCCGCGGCAGCGCGCAGGGCACGGTCCTTGGGGGCGGTGGCTGCACTGGCCATCAGGCGGGCCGCAGTGCGGGCCCGCTGTCCGAGATCGGCAATCACAGCAGCAAGGTCGGTGGGATTCATGGAAGGTCCAGAACGGGGGCGCCGGCCAGTGCGAGCGCAACGGATTCAAGGGCCTGCCAGTCGTCACCGTCTTCGAGGCCCTTGGTCATTCTATCGGCGCGCGCGCACTCGCGCAGCAGGCGGGCCAGGCGCGCACTGCCCAGGCGCCTGAGCGCAACCGGCACCAGCCGCTCACGCTCGCCCCAGATCCGGGCGCTGCGCAGGGCCGTGGCGATGGATTGGCCACTGGCGACGGCCTGCTGAACACGATCCAGACTGCGTACGGCATCGGCCAGCGCCCAGAGCACCACCGGTACGGCCACGCCCTCGCTGCGCAGGCCCTGCAGGCAGCGCAGGCTGCGTGCTGCATCTCCCGCCAGGGCCGCATCGACCAGATCGAAGGCGTCCCAGCGCGCCACATCCATGACCGCCTCACGCACCTGGCGAGCATCGAGCGCACCCTGTGGCAGGAGCAGCCCGAGCTTGCGCACTTCCTGATCGGCCGCCAGCAGGTTGCCCTCGACGCGTTCGGCGATCAGGCGCAGGGTTTCGGCATCGGCTTTCTGGCCCTGGCGTATCAGACGCTGGCCCAGCCAATCGGGCAGCCGGGCCCGGCTGACCTCGTCAATGCCGACCACGACCCCGCACGCTTCAATGCGCCCGAACCAGCCACTGGACTGAGCGGCACGATCGAGTCGCGGGCTGGTGACCAGCAGTCGCACGTCTTCGGGCCAGTCGGTCAGCACCTGGGCCAGGGCCTCGGCGATTTCCTTGCCGGGTTTGCCGCTGAAGCGAAGCTCGATCAGCTTGCGCGAGGCAAAGAGCGACAGCGCCTGACTGTGCTCGAGCAGGGCTTCGATTCGAAACCCTCGCTCCACGGTCAGTACCTCGCGTTCGGTGTAGTCGAGAGCCCGTGCAGTGCGGCGCACCGCATCGGCGGCTTCGAGGACCAACAGGGTTTCGTCGCCGGCCAGCCAGATCACGGCCGGCAGGCCCTGGGTGAGGGCACGACCGAGCAGGCCCTGCAGCGCGTCGAGTTTGATCATGGCGACCCGGATGCCATCCGGACCGTCGATGCACCGCAATGGCCGCTGCAGGTCATGGCAACTTGACCGCGGCCATCCGGCGAACCACCTGGCGTGCGCCATCCGAACGCATGTCGCGCAGCATCAGGGCTTCTTCTTCGGGATTGAGCTGTCCCTGGGCATCGAGCACGGTGATGGTTCGTCGCAACACCATCTCGGTGGGGGGAAGCAGCACGCGATCGGAGGCATCGCGCAACTGCCAGCGCAGCCGCAGCCGGATCTGGTATTCCCTCGGCCGGCCGGCAGTCGACAGCGCCGTGATCTCGCGTTCCTGGGTTTCGCCCAGCAGATCGAAGCGGGCCTGGGCGTCTTCGCGCCGCGCGGTGATGTCGATGCGATTGGCTCGCAGGTTGCGTCGTAGCTCGGAGGCAAACGCCGACGCTGAGGGCGCCTGAATATGGACGAGGGTGAAGGGCAGCTCAGCCGCCCCGCGCGGCTTGAAGCCACAGCCGCCAATCAGGCCCGCGGCCGCTGCCGCGAGCGTCCACAGACCCGCCGAGAGGGCCGCCCGTCGGGGCGCTCGCGGATGCCCCCCCGCGGGCTGAGGCAGGTTGTCGTCCACGCGCTCAGGCCCCAGACCTGGATTCAAACCACCACATTCACGAGCTTGCCGGGCACCACGATCACCTTGCGTGGCGAACGCCCTTCTGCGTGACGTGCATAGGCCTCGCTCGCCACGGCAGCCGCTTCAATGGCAGCCCGATCCGCCGAGGCCGCAACCTTGAGCGTGCCGCGCGTCTTGCCGTTGATCTGCAGCACGAGATCGAGCTCCTGCAGCACCAGGGCGGCTTCGTCGACCTGCGGCCAGGGGGCGTTGAGCAGATCTCCCTCGGTCTCGACATAGCCCAGTGCAGTCCAGAGGCCATGCGTGATGTGAGGCACGACCGGATAGAGCACCCGGATCGCGATCGACAGGCATTCGCGCAGGGTCGCGTCATCGGCCGGTGTTTGCGCCAGCCGCGCCGACTCCAACGCATTGAGCATCTTCATGCAGGCCGACACCACGGTGTTGTACTGCTTGCGCTCGTAGTCGTAGCTGGCCTGCCGCAGCACGGTGTGAATTTCGCGACGCAGCGCACGCGCGCTCTCGGAACGATCGGCCAGCGTTGCGTCGGTGAGCGAACCGGCCGCAGTAGCTCTTGCGATCGCGTCACGCGAGGCATGTCCGAAGGCCCAGATCCGGCGCAAAAAGCGGCTGGCCCCCTCCACGCCGCTGTCCGACCATTCCAGCGTCTGCTCGGGCGGGCTCGCGAACATCACGAACAGGCGCGCGGTGTCGGCGCCGTAGCGGTCGATCAGCGCCTGAGGATCAACGCCGTTGTTCTTGGACTTGGACATGGTGCCCACGCCCTCGTACTCGACACGTGACCCATCGGACTTGAGCAGGGCATGCGTGACCCGCCCGTCCGCGCCGTGCTGATCCTCGACCTCATCCGGCCAGAAGTAGTCGATGCCGCCCTTTGCGGTGCGACGGGAGTAGATGTGGTTGAGCACCATCCCCTGGCACAGCAGCCGGGTGAAGGGCTCATCGAACTTCACCAGGCCGCGGGCTGAGTCGGTACCCGGAAAATGCCCGGTGACATCGCGCATCACGCGAGTCCAGAAGCGCGCGTAGAGCAGGTGCAGCACGGCATGCTCGATGCCCCCGATGTACTGGTCCATCGGCATCCAGTAGTCGGCGCGTGCATCGACCATGGCGGTGTCGCTGTCGGGCGAGCAGTAGCGCATGTAGTACCAGGACGAATCCACGAAGGTGTCCATGGTGTCGGTTTCGCGCCGGGCAGGCTTGCCGCACGACGGGCAGGTGCAGCGCAAAAAGCGTTCGTCCTTGGTGAGCGGGTTGCCGCTGCCGTCGGGCACAAGGTCTTCGGGAAGCACGACGGGCAATTGATCGTCGGGGACGGCCACTGGCCCGCAGTCATCGCAATGAATGATGGGGATCGGTGTGCCCCAGTAGCGCTGGCGCGAGATGCCCCAGTCGCGCAGCCGATACTGGGTGCGCTTTTCGCCCAGGCCCAATGCCGCGAGATCGGCCGCCACGGCATCGACCGCATCACTGTAGCCCAGGCCATCGTAGCGCCCGGAATTCACGCAGGCCGTGCCAGCCTTGTCGGCATACCAGTCCTGCCAGCGGGCGGAATCGAAGGGGGCCTCGCCGTTGCGCAGATCACCGGTGCGCTCGACGACCTGGCGGACTTCAATGCCGTACTTGTTCGCAAAAGCCAGATCGCGTTCATCATGACCTGGCACGCCCATCACGGCGCCATCGCCATAGCTCATGAGCACGTAGTTGCCCACCCAGACCGGCACGGGTTGGCCGGTGAGCGGATGTTCCACCGTGAAACCGGTGGGCACGCCGAGTTTTTCCATGGTGGCCATGTCGGCTTCCATGACCGAGCCGCGGCGGGCTTCTTCAACAAAGGCCGCGATCTTCGGATCGGTGCCTGCGGCGAGGGTGGCCAGCGGATGCTCCGCCGCCACGGCCACAAAGGTCACACCCATGATGGTGTCGGCCCGGGTGGTAAAGACGTAGAGCCGCCCGTCGTTGATCGGCTGCCCATCCTGGCCCGCGATGGTGTGCCTGAACGCAAAGCGCACACCGATCGAGCGGCCGATCCAGTTGGCCTGCATGGTGCGCACCCGCTCGGGCCAGCCCTCCAGGTGATGCTCCACCTGATCGAGCAGTTCGCCGGCGTAGTCGGTGATGCGCAGGTAGTAGCCGGGGATTTCGCGCTTTTCAACCACCGCGCCGGTACGCCAGCCCTTGCCGTCGATCACCTGCTCATTGGCCAGCACAGTCTGATCGACCGGATCCCAGTTGACGGTCTGGGTCTTGCGATAGGCAATGCCGCGCTCGAGCATGCGCAGGAACAGCCACTGGTTCCACTTGTAGTACTTGGGGTCGCAGGCGGCAATTTCACGCGACCAGTCGATGGCCAGACCCATGGACTGCATCTGCCGCTTCATGGTGGCGATGTTGTCGTAGGTCCAGGCCGCGGGCGCGACCTTGTTCTTGATGGCGGCGTTTTCGGCGGGCAGGCCAAAGGCATCCCATCCCATGGGCATGAGCACGTTGTAGCCGCTCATGCGCAGATGCCGGTACTGCACATCATTGATGGTGTAGTTACGCACGTGACCCATGTGCAGCTTGCCCGAGGGGTAGGGCAGCATGGAGCAGGCGTAGTACTTGCCCTTGGGAAAGCGCGGGTCGTGCTCGATGGCACGGTAGGCGTCGATGGCCTGCCAGTGACTCTGGGCGGCCGCCTCGACTTCGGCGGGGAGGTAACGTTCTTGCATAGCCCCCGATTATCGCCGGAAACCCGGTGCCCTGACAGGGCACCGGTTCCAGCGGATCCAGGGGGCTGATTCGCTCAGACGAAGGCCTTGTACTTGTCCAGATGCCGCACCGGCTTGGACAGGGCGTCCCGGCGGAACGGGTCGCCGAGCTCCGGAGTGACCATCATTTCAAGCACGGTGGTCTTGCCCTGTTCCTGCGCTCGTGCAGCCTCGCGCAGTGCGGCGCCCACGTCCGAGACCTTGTCGACCACAATCCCTTCGGCGCCCATCGAGCGGGCCACAGCAGCCCAGCTCGGCTGTCGATCGAGGTTCACGCCCAGGAATCGATTGTTGTAGAAGTCGACATGGTTTTTCTTCTCGGCGCCCCACTGGCCGTTGTTGAAGACCACGGCCGTGACGGGAATGTTCTCGCGCACGCAGGTCTGCAGCTCGCCAAAGCTCATGCCCCAGGCGCCATCGCCTACATAGGCAATCGCCGGGCGGTCGGGCGCGGCCAGCTTGGCCCCGATGATGGTCGGGAAGGCATAGCCGCAGTTGCCAAAGCTCATGGCGGCAAACATCGAGCGAGGGGCGTCAAAGCGCAGGTAGCTGTTCGAGACCGAGCAGATGTTGCCGATGTCGGTGGAGACCATGGCACGCGCCGGCATGGCGCGCTCGAGCTCGCGCAGCATCTGGCGCGGATGCATGTGCGAGGAGTTGCGGGCAATCTCGATCGACCAGTCGTCCTTTTCGTGGGTCCAGTCCTCGAGCTCCTTGGCCCAGGTGGCTTTTTCGGATTGCACGCGCGCCAGGCGCTCGGCCTGGTTGGCCTGGCAGGCCAGTGCACGGCCTTTCAGGCGCGAGGTGAGGGCGGCAGCCACGGAGCGGGCATCGCCGCACAGGCCCACCGAGATCGGCTTGACCAGGCCGAGCATCTTGGGGTCGGCATCGACCTGGATGATCTTGGCATGCTTGGGCCAGTAGTCCATGCCGTGCTGGGGCAGGGTGCCAAAGGGCCCCAGACGCGTGCCCAGGGCCAGCACCACATCGGCCTGGGCGATGAGCTTCATTGCAGCCTTGCTGCCCTGATAGCCCAGCGGACCCACTGCGAGCGGGTGGCTCGCCGGGAAGGAGTCGTTGTGCAGGTAGCTGCTGGCCACCGGCGCCTGCAGCAGTTCGGCCAGCGCGATCGCCTCGGGCCAACCATCGGAGTTGATGACGCCGCCCCCCGAAAGAATCACCGGGAACTTCGCCTGGGCCAGCAATTCGGCGGCTTCCGCCAACGCCGCCTCGCCACCCGTGCCGCGCTCGATGCGGATGGGCGTCGGAATCTCGCACTCGATGTCGCCGTAGAAGTAATCGCGCGGGATGTTGAGCTGCGTGGGGCCCAGCTCGAGCAGCGCACGGTCGAAGGCGCGGCCGGTGAGTTCGGCCATGCGGGCCTTGTTGTTCACATGGGCCTGGTATTTGGTGATCTTTGAAAAGATCGGCAGCTGCTCGGTTTCCTGAAAGCCGCCCAGGCCGAGCGTCATGCTGCCGGTTTCAGGGGTGACCACCACCACGGGTGAATGGGCCCAATAGGCAGCCGCCACGGCCGTGACGAAGTTGGTGATGCCCGGGCCGTTCTGGGCGATGCACACCCCATGCTTGCCCGAGACCCGGGCATAGCCATCGGCCATGTGGGCTGCACCCTGCTCATGCGCCACCATCACGAAGCGGATGCCCGCGGCCGGGAAGAGATCGAGTGCATCCATGTAGGCCGAGCCCACGATGCCAAAGACATCGGTCACGCCTTGCGCAACAAGGGTTTCGACGAAGGCCTCGGAGGGAGTCATCTTGTGACGACCCTGGACGACCGTGCGGTTGGCGGGAATCGGGGAGTTCATGAAAGGCCTCGAGGGATGAGGGTTGGTCTGGGGAAGATTCGCTTCGAAGGCGGGCGAATCGGAGGGTCTGCAGTGCCGCCATCATGGACGCGCAGGGCGTCAAACCCGCACCGGCCACACGCTTGGTGTTTCGATTCTATGGGGACAGCGTTTCATTTTCGACCTGTCATGACAGGTTTGCTATGATGTCAAAAAAAGAAAAGATCAATGGGCCACAAGCCCGAACTGACACGGGAGACCACCATGAACGCACGAGACGATTCATTCCAGCGCGAGGACACGGCGCAGATTCCGGCTGGCTCGGCCATCCTCAGGGCCATTCGCATTCTGGAGGCGCTTGCCGAGCATGAGCGTCCGCCCCAGCTGGCGGAGATTTCCCAGGCGGTGGCCCTGCCCAAGCCCACGGTGCTGCGCATCCTGGGCACCCTTGAGCATGCGGGCATCGTGGTGCGTGAACCGGATACCAAGCGCTACGGTTTTGCCGAGCGACTCAATCGATTCGCAGGTCAGGTGCTGCTGTCGTCGCCCCATCGGGCCACGCGTCACGCCATTCTCGAAGAACTCGTCGAGCAGATCGGCGAGACCTGCAACCTCACGATTCCCAATGGCAGCACGGTGCTCTATCTGGATCGGGTCGAGACCGCCTGGCCGCTTCGCGTGCATCTGGGCCCGGGCTCGCGCGTGCCGCTCTATGCCTCGGCGAGCGGCAAGCTCTTCCTGTCGGCCATGCCCAAGCGCAGCCGCGACCGGTTCATCGCACAAACGCCCCTGATTCGTCATACGCCCCAGACGCTCACCGATCCCAAGCGGCTCAACAACGAATTCAATGCCATTCGTGAGCGGGGCTACTCCATCGACAACGAGGAGTACCTGCCTGGCATCTGTTGCGTGGCCGTACCGGTGCGCAACACCGAAGGCAAGGTGGTGGCTGGTGTGGCGGTTCATGCGCCCGCAGCGCGCATGAAACCTGAGCAGGGTCTGGATTTTCTGCCCCAGTTGAGGGCCGCAGCCGATGCCCTGGCCGCCACCATCGACTGGTGAGTTCACGCAAGTTGATGCGGCGATTCCTGGTTCAAATTTGACTTGAATCGGAATTTTTCCTGCCATTTCCTGCGGCTTTGGGCGTAGCATCCTGCTCGACGAAGCCCTCGCACGTTGTGCCGACCCCCTGTCTGGAGACTCCATGGGACACGCTGATCCGCTCATCGAACAGTCCGCACGCCAGAACTTCTGGATGCCGTTTTCGCCCAACAAGGAATTCAAGCAGGAACCGCGCATGTTCTCGCGTGCCGAGGGCATGTTCCTGTACAAGCCCGACGGTACCGAGGTGATCGATGCCTCGTCGGGCCTGTTCTGTGTGGCGGCGGGCCATTGCCGTCCTGAGATCGCCCGGGCGGTCTATGACCAGCTTTCCACGCTCGACTACACCATGCCCTTCACCCGGGCGCACTCCAAGGCCTTCGAGCTGGCCCAGCGCGTGGCCACCTTCACGCCCGAGGGGCTGAACCGGGTGTTCTTCACCTGCTCGGGATCCGAGTCGGTCGATACCGCCATGAAGATGGCGCTGGCCTACCATCGGATCCGTGGCCAGGGCCACCGGCAGCTGTTTGTCTCGCGCGAGCGGGCCTACCACGGCGTGAATCTGGGGGGCGTTGCGCTTTCCGGCATGGTCAACAACCGCCGCACCTTCGGGGTCGGTCTGCCGGGCGTGCACTTCATGCGGCATACGGCCGTGGCCGAAAACAAATTCGCCAAGGGGCAGCCCGATCACGGCGCCGATCTGGCCGAAGATCTGGCGCGCATCTGCGCCATGGTGGGTGGCGACAACATCGCCGCGGTGTTTGTGGAGCCGGCTGCGGGCAGCTTTGGTTGCCTGCCCCCGCCCAAGGGCTACCTGAACCGTATTCGCGAACTCTGCGATGCCCACGGCATTCTGCTGGTGTTTGACGAGGTCATCACCGGTTGGGGCCGCATGGGTGCGCCCTTCGGTGCCCAGAAGTTCGGCGTCACGCCCGACATCATGACCATGGCCAAGGCCATCACCAACGGTGCCCAGCCGCTGGGCGCCGTGGTCGCCCGCCAGGACATCTACGACACCATCACCGATGCCGGCCCCGCCAAGGGAATCGAGTTCTTCCATGGCTACACCTATTCGGCGCATCCGGCCTCGTGTGCGGCGGGTCTGGCCATGATGGATCTCTTCGAAAAGGAAGACCTGATCGGCCGCTCGGCCGCCATGGCGCCTTACTTCGAGCAGTCCATGCACTCGCTGCGCGATCTGTCGTGTGTGGTCGACATCCGCAACATCGGCATGATGGCAGCCATCGAGATCTCGCCGGCGGGTCAGAACCCCGGGGTACGGGGGCACGAGGCCCAGAAGGCGCTCTACGACGCCAATCTCAACCTCAAGTCCACCGGCGATTCGCTCATCATCGCGCCGCCTTTCATTGCCGAGAAGGCTCACATCGATCGCATCACCGACACGGTGCGCAAGGTGCTCACCAAGTTCTGACATGAAGATTGCCTTTCTGGGGGCCGGCCTGATGGGGGCCGGTTTCGTTCGTCGCCTGCTCGACAAGGGGCATGAGGTGAGGGTCTGGAGCCGAAACCCCGCTCGCACCGCCCCCATGGCCGCCTGGGGCGCCCAGGTCTGTACCCGTGCGGCGCAAGCGGTGCAGGGCGCCGAGCGGGTGCAGCTTTCGCTGGCTGACGATGCGTCGGTCGATGCGGTGCTTGAACCGCTGGCGGGCGTGATCGATACGCAAGCCTGGATTCTCGACCACACCACCACAGCCACCACCCCCACCGCCGAACGTGCAGCGCGCTGGGCGGCTCGGGGCGTTCGATTTGTACATGCACCCGTCTTCATGGGCCCGGCCAACGCCGCCGAGGGCACCGGGCTGATGCTGCTCTCGGGCGAGAAGGCCCGGTGCGATGCCATCCTGCCCTGGATGCAGGAGATGACCGGCAAGGTGGTCTGGCTGGGCGAGGCGCCGGAGCGGGCCGCCTCGTTCAAGCTCTTTGGCAATCTGGTGCTGATCGGCATGGGGGGCGTGCTGGGCGATGTCGCACGCCTGGCCCATTCGGTGGGCATTGAACCAGCGCAGGCCATGACGCTCTTCGAACACTTCAACCCGGGCGCCATGTTGCCGATGCGTGCTGCGCGTCTGGTCAATGGCCGCTACGACCAGCCTTCGTTCGAGGTGGTCATGGCCCGCAAGGACGCCACCCTCATGGTCGAGGAAGCCGCTCGCCACGGCGTGGACCTGGCCGTCATGCCGGCGGTGATTGCCCTCTTTGATGCCGCGATCGCACGGGGCGAGGGCGCCAGGGACAGCAGCGCGGCCATGCGCTGGCCGCAGTCACCGATCTGAATCAGCGCGCCGTCAGCCCGCCATCAACCACCAGCTCCGAGCCGGTCATGAATGAGGCGTCATCGGAGGCCAGATAGGTGATGCCGCGCGCAATCTCTTCGGCCTGGCCCATGCGGCCCAGTGGATGGGCTGCCGCCAGCGCCTGATTGATTCCCGCCTCGGGCACGCCGCGCCCGCGCATGGCATTGGCCACGCCCTGCGCCATGTCGGTATCGATGATGCCGGGATGAATGGAGTTGACGCGGATGTTGTAGCCCAGTGCCGCGGCCTCCAGCGCCGTGGCCTTGGTGAAGAGCCGCACGCCGCCCTTGCTCAGGCAATAGAGCGTGGCATTGGGTGAGCCGGTGAGGCCGGCCACGGACGAAAGGTTCACGATGGCGGCGGCGCTGGCGCCGGCCGGGCGCTGTTTCATGACACGAAAGGCATGCTGGGTGCCGAGCACAACGCTCTTGAGATTGACATCGAACATCTCCTGGATGTCGGTCAGGCTCGCTTCTTCGGTGCGTCCATGCCGGAAGATGCCGGCGTTGTTGACCAGGATGTCAAGCCGGCCAAAGCGCGCCACGATGTCAGCCATGACCCGGGCCCACTGCGCATCATCGGTCACGTCATGGGTCATGAAGCAGGCCTTGCCGCCTTCGGCTTCGATGGACGCCACGAGGGTCTTGCCAAGATCCTCACGCCGGTCGGTGGCCACCACCGTGGCGCCGCAGCGGGCGAGTTGCCGGCAGGTGGCCGATCCGATGCCCCCTGCAGCTCCTGTGACCAATGCAATCTTGTTGTCGACCCGGTTCATGTCCCCTCCGATGGTTTTGGATCAGCGTTGTCGCGAGATCGTATCGTAGGGGGTGATTGGTGCCCAGATCGAGGTGGGCACATCAACCAGATCCTTGCGGGCGATATAGCCCTGCGCCCATACATGCGTGAAGGCCACCGGCACCTCATCGACCACGATGCGCTGGAACTCGGCATACAGACGCTTGCGCTTGTCCTGATCGCGCTCGACCGTGGCCTGCGCCAGCAGTTCATCCACCTTCGGGTTGGCATAGCTCTGGGTATTCGACCAGATCACCCCGGTCTTGATGTTGGTCGAGAGCCAGGTTCGGTGCACCCCGATCACCGGGTCGCCATAGTTGAAGGCGCTGTCCATCGTGGCGTCGAAGTCGTGATTGGAGATGCGCCGGGCCCAGGTTGGAAAGTCGGGTGAATTGCGCACGCTGGCATCGATGCCCACCTTGCGCAATTGCGGGCGCAGATACTCGGCCAGGGTCTGGCTGTTGTCGGGCGTGCCAGGCAGATAGTCGATTGCCATGGCAAACCGGGTGCCACCGGCGCCGCGCGTGAGTCCAGCGGCATCGAGCAGCTGATTGGCCTTGTCGAGGTTCAGGCGATAGGGCTCGACCTTGTCGGTGTAGAACGGCGAACCCGGTGCAATGGGGCCGGTGGCCCGCTGCGTGATGCCCTTGTGCAGCTCGCGCGTGATGAAGTCCTTGTCGATGGCATAGGCAATGGCCCGGCGCACACGCACATCATCGAAGGGCTTGCGCTTGAGGTTGAAGGCGAGCCAGCCAATCGGGCCGATCGCCTCGCCACCCTTGCGCGAGACCACCACATCCTTGGCTTTCGAGAGCTGATTGACCTGCGCGAGCGTGGGAAAACCCGGAATCAGATCGATCTCGCCGCGCTCGAGCGCAAGCGACATCGCCGACGGATCGGCAATCATGCGCAGCACCACCCGATCAAACTTGGGGCGACCCGGAATGAAGAACCCGGGATGGCGCTCGAGCACGATGGCTTCCTTGGGCTTGAAGCTCGCAAGCCTGTAGGGGCCCGAGCCCACCGGATTGGCATTGCGCGGATGCGTGCGCAGGGCCTGGCCATCGCCAAAGATGTGTTTGGGGATGATGGGACAGAAGGGCTGCGAGAGCGCCAGCAAAATGGCCGGATGGGGCGTGCTCAGGCGCACCACCGCAATGTAGGGCGAGGGCGTGTCGACCCGCTCCACAGGTGCGAACATGGACTGAAACGGATGGTTGGCCTTCACGGTCATGATCGAGAAGGCCACATCCTCGGAGGTGATGGGCCGGCCGTCATGGAAGGTGGCGTTTTCCACCAGCCGCAGCAGGATGGATCGGCCATCATCCTGAAAGCTCCAGCTGCGGGCCAGATAGGGCTGGGGGGTCCAGTCGCCATCAAAACGCAACGGGCTCGCAAACAGCTGGGCGCCTGGAATACCCGTGGCGGTGCCTGAGGCAATCGCTGAATTCAGATGGGGTGGATGGCTCGCCATGCCGACCACCAGGGTGTTGCCCGCCTGAGCCTGGGCGGATTCAGTCATCAAGCCTGCCGTGCCCAGGCCCAGGGTGAGGGCAGCCAGCTGCGAGGCAGCGTCGCGGCGCGACGGATCGGCGGGGGAATCGAAGTTGAGGGGTTTCATGAGGAGACTCCGGAAGAGAAATCCTGGGGCGCCAGCCACTGCGGCCATTGCCGGATGAGATCGCATCGGTCGATGCCCGGGCCGCAGCAGGCCGCATTGGGGGTGCGAAGGCGTCGATAGACCCCCTGATGGCCGGTGACTGATGAGGGTCGGGCGCCCGGGCCTGAGCGTCCTGTCGTGTGGCGCATGGCCCAGGCCTCAGGATCCACTGCTGCGTGCGAGGCATGCAGACTGGCTACCGGGCGGGCGAGCCAATGGGGTGTGCCCTCGAACACGGTGCCCGCCACCCTTACATCCTTGAGCCGCTCAACACCGAGCTCGAAGGGATCGTCTTCGAGCACTGCAAAGTCAGCCCGCTTGCCGCAGGCGATCGAGCCGATTTCGGCCTCCATGCCCAGCGCCCAGGCCGCATCGATGGTGATGCCTCGCAGCGCCTGCTCCAGACTCAGACGCTCGGTAGGCGAAGCCACCGCACCCGAGCGCGTGAACCGGTTGGCCGCACACCAGGCGAGCAGCAGGGGCTCGGGCGGAGCCATCATGAAGTCGGAATGAAAGGACACGCGCATGCCGGCCCGCAACATGGAGCCGCAGCGGGTGATCTGCGAGGCCCGCTCGGGGCCCAGCCCGAGCACCGAGTAATCATCGGCCAGCGCATGGATGTAGTAGGGATTGACGCTGGCATGGGCGCCAAGAGCCGCCAGCCGATCGATCTGGGCCGCCGAGCAGTAGCCCACATGGTGAACATGAAAGCGATGGTCAAAGCGTGGCTTGCGAGCCTGCGCCCGGCTGAGCGACTCAACCACCGCGTCCATGCCGGCATCGCCATTCACGTGCACATGGATCTGCCAGCCGGCATCCCAGGCGGTCTGGATCCCGGAGTCGAGTACCTCGGGGCTCATCAGCCACTCGCCATGATGACCATCGATGTAGCCGGGGGGTCTCATCTGCATGAGCTGCGAGAACATGGCGCCATCGGCAAACAGCTTGACGGCCCGGCTGTTCATCACATGGGGCGTGGTCAGGGGCATCTGCGCGTCAATCGCCTGCAGGCCTGCAGCAAAATCGATTGCGGCATCGGGTGGGCCCATGGGCCGGCCGCTCGCCCGATTCGAAAAACCGCGAAAGTCAAAGACATTCACGATTCGCAGAGGGCGGGCGGGCTCCTCGATCACAGCCTGCAGCGAGGCCCGCTCAAACTCGGTGCCCAGCGAGCCAAACAGCATGTCACCGGCCGTGGTGATGCCGCCCTGGTGCATGAGGTCAGCGGTCATGGCCAGACCCTTGCGGTACCACTGGGGGGCCATCAGGGTCTTGCGAACCGAGGCCATCACGAGTTTGTTGCCAGTCTCGAAGAAATGACCGTCGTTCAGACGCACCTGCGGATGATTGCGAACCTCCTCCCGATCCAGACCCAGCTGCTCGATGGCGCAGCTGTTGAGGTAGGTTTCATGGAAGGAGCGCTGCCACAGAATGACCGGGCGATCCGGGCACAGGGCATCGAGTTCCTGGCGGAACCAGCGGCCGTGCAGGGCCGGCTGATAGCCAAAGCTGATGAAAAGCGCCTCGGTATCGGACCGTGACGTGAGGCGGGCTTCGAGCAGCGCTTTGTATTCGGTCGGTGTCGTTGCCGCCGGCAGGATGCTGCCATCGGGCTGACGCCAGGCCTCGGGCGCAATGATCTCCATCGGCATCAGGATGGCGCCCAGAAACGGGTGGATGTGGTTATCGATCAGGCCCGGCATCAGGACCTTGTCCTGAAACTGTGTGTCGACACGAACCTCCCGGCCCTCGCGCCAGGGCTGCATGCTGGCCATGTCACCCACGGCCACGATGCGTCCCTCGATCACGCCCACCACCGTGGCCTTGGGCAGCGAGTCGTCCATGGTGATGATGCGTCGCGCGACAAAAAGGGTCAGCGGCGGACGTACCGCAGAGGCTTGTGCCGAGCTTGCATGACCATCCGGTCCGCTGTCGGCGGAATGTCGGGCCTGCGTCATACCGAGGTCTCCTGCGTCACGATGCCGTTGTCTCGCGACGGATTCATCCGATCACTGTGCCTTCTGAGTGCTCTGATCAATTGATCGATCAGGACTGCTGATTGTCCAAAAGTGACAGTGCCGGTCGCGCAGGCCCTTCGCCGCGACGATCATCCCCGGGGCTGCGACCAAAGGCCTGCCTGAATGCCCGGCAAAAATGCGCCACCGATTCAAAGCCGCTGGCAATCGCCACTTCCGTCACCGACAGGGGCGCGTGACGCAGCAGGTTGCGGGCATGGTCGAGTCGCTGGCGGCGATGAAACTGGGCGGGGCCTTCGCCCAGATGCTGGCTGAACAGGCGCAGCAACTGGCGCACCGACAGCCCGGCCAGGGTGGCCAGCTCCTCATTGGGCACCAGCCGGTCATGGATGGACTCCAGGTGCCGCACCGCCTGGGCCAGGCGCGGATGATGAATGCGCACCCGGATCGGCAGCGCCATGCGCTGATCGGCATCGCCACTGCGGATGCGCTCGTGCAGACAGTGTTCGGCCACGCGCTGGGCCAGCGTGATGCCATGATCATCCGCGATGGCGCTCAACATCATGTCGAGCGCAGCCGTGCCGCCCGCACAGGTCATGCGGGCGGGTCCGAATTCGAAGAGCGTCTGGGCCACCGCGATGCGCGGAAACCGCTCCCGAAAGGCCTCGATCACTTCCCAGTGCGCCGTGACCCGACAGCCATCGAGCAGACCGGCGCGGGCGAGCAAAAACGCCCCGGTATCCAGCGCGCCGAGCGTGGCCCCCGCTCGATGGAGGCTGTGCAGGCGTTGGCGCAATTCGCGCGAATAGAACCGTTCGGGTCGGACATCGGCGCATACGATGATGGTGCCCAGTTCGCCCGCGCGGGCCAGCGTGTTGTGCACGGCAATCGGAATGCCGTTGTCGTCGATGACGGCCCCTTCGCTCAGCGACAGCAACTGCCACTGGTAAGGCTGCTTGAGGTACCGGTTGGCGATGCGCAGAGGCTCGATGGCCGAGGCCAGACCCATGACCGCAAACTGCGGCAGCAACAGAAAGCCGATCGGATTGCGCAGCAGGGTCGCCATGACCCCAGCATGGCACGATGGCGTTTTCTGTCAAACGAGCGGCTTGAAATGGACAGGTCTGCACACTGGGCTGACGCACAATGGGTGATCGAACGTGCCGCTGATCGTGCAACCTTCCAAGGCCCCCACACCCTCAACCCACTGCCTGTTTGTCGTTCATGAATCCCCAACCCCTCGACCTCACTGAACCCCCCGCGCGGGCGCAGGTCGTCATCATCGGTGGTGGCATCGTGGGCTGCTCCATCGCCTTTCATCTCACTGAGCTGGGCATCCGCGATGTCGTGCTGCTCGAGCGTCGCCAGCTCACCTGTGGCACCACCTGGCATGCGGCAGGCCTGGTGCCGCAATTGCGGGCCACGCGAACCCTCACCGAACTGGCGGTCTACACCTCGGGCCTTTTCGAGTCGCTCGAGCAGCGCACCGGGCAGGCCACGGGTTTTCGCCGCAACGGCTCGGTGGCTGTCGCCCTGAACGACGAACGCTGGGAGGAATTGCGGCGCAGTGCGTCAGTGGCGCGCTCCTTTGGCATCGAGGCGCATCTGATGTCGCCAGCCGAAGTGCTCGAGCGCCATCCGCTGGTCGATCTCACCGCAGTGCAGGGCGGGCTCTGGACGCCTCACGATGGCCAGACCAATCCGGTGGATACCACCATGGCGCTGGCCAAGGGCGCGCGCGCGAGCGGTGCGCGCATCCTTGAAGGCTTCGAGGTGCAGCGCATTCTTTTGGAGAATGGGCGCGCCACCGGCGTGCGCTGGACTCGTGAGGGTCGCGAGGGGGAGCTGCGGGCCGAGACCGTGGTGCTCGCGGGGGGCATGTGGTCGGCCGAACTCGCTCGGCCACTGGGCGTGCGACTGCCCTTGCAGGCGGCCGAGCACTTTTACGTGGTGACCGAAGCCATGGCCGGTGTGCCTCGCCATCTGCCGGTGCTGCGGGTACCCGATGAATGGGCTTACTACAAGGAAGACGCAGGCAAGCTGCTGGTGGGCGCCTTTGAGCCGGTGGCCAAGCCCTGGGCACTGCAAGGGATCCCGAAGGATTTCTGTTTTGATGCCCTGCCCGATGACCTCGCGCATTTCGAGCCGGTGCTGGAAAAGGCCATGGCACGCGTGCCCGCTCTGCAGACCACGGGCATTGCGACCTGGTTCAATGGCCCGGAGAGCTTCACGCCCGACGATCGCTATCTGCTGGGCGAGACGGCCGAGGTTCGCGATCTGTTCGTGGCCTGTGGATTCAATTCCATCGGCATTCAATCGTCGGGCGGTGCGGGCCGTCTGCTCGCCCAGTGGATCCGGGATCGACAGGTGCCTGCCGACATGCCCGGGATTGAGGTGCGTCGCATGCATCCGGTGCAGGGCACGCGGGCCTACCTGGCCGATCGCACGACCGAGAGCCTGGGCCTGCTCTATGCACTGCACTGGCCGTTTCGTCAGCCGCGCACGGCCCGTGGTGCGCGACGCTCGCCGTTTCATGACCGCTTGCTCGCCGCCGGCGCCTGCATGGGCGAGCTGGCAGGCTGGGAGCGGCCGAGCTGGTTTGGCCATGCCCCGGCCACCGAGACCCACACCTATCGCAACCCATCCTGGCTCGTGCACACCGCTCGCGAGTGCGAGGCGGTGCGCGACCGTGTCGCGCTGTTCGATCAATCCTCGATGGCGAAGTTCCGGGTGCTGGGTCGAGATGCCTGCACCATCCTGAATCGACTGAGCACGGCAAACATCGATCGTGAGCCCGGCCGTGTGATCTACACCCAGTGGCTCAACCCTCAGGGGGGAATCGAGGCTGACCTCACCATCACCCGTCTGGCCGAAGACGATTTTCTGGTGGTCACTTCAGCCGGCTCGCAGATCCGAGACCGAGCCTGGCTGCAGGCGTCGATTGAACCCAGGGAGCACTGTTCGGTGATCGATGTCACCTCGGGCCTGCCCATGCTCGGACTGATGGGCCCGGCCTCGCGGGCCTTGCTGGAGCGGCTGAGTGGCGAGGATTGCTCCAACGCCGGGTTTGCGTTTGGCACCTCGCGCGAGATCGAGATCGGCTACGCCATCGTGCGGGCCAGTCGCATCACCTATGTGGGTGAGCTCGGCTGGGAGCTCTATATCCCGGCGGAGTCGGCCCTGCATGTGCATGAGCGCATCCTGCAGGCTGGACTCGATTTCGGCCTCACCCACGCAGGCCTGCGGGCCATGAATGCCTGTCGCACCGAAAAAGGCTATCGCCACTGGGGCCATGACATCGGTGTGCAGGACACGCCCCTGCAAGCCGGCCTTTCCTTTACCTGTGCTTGGGACAAACCCGGGGGTTTTCAGGGCCGCGAGGCCTTGCTGCGTGCGCGCGAGCAGGGTCTGCCCGAGCGTCGACTGGTCCAGATCCGGTTGCAGGATCCCACCGCGCTGCTGATTCACGATGAGCCCATCCTGCTTCGGGGCGACCCTGTGGGACTCGTGAGCAGCGGCATGTTTGGCCATCGCCTGCACGCCTCACTGGGCATGGGCTGGGTGAATTGCCCACAGGGCGTGAGCCGGGAGTGGCTGGCTCAGGACGGCTTCGAGGTGGAGGTGGCCAGCGAGCGCATCCCGGCCCGGCTGCAGCTTGAGGCCTGGTACGACCCGCGCAATGAGCGCATCAGGGCCTGACCCTGCGATTGATCCATCAGGCCGCCAGAGAAGCGGCCGGATAGAGCGGCTCACCGGCATCGGATACCCGGTGGCACGCAATCCGATGGCCAGTGCGCACTTCGCGCAGCAGCGGCGCCTCGGTGTGGCAGCGCGGCTCGGCAAAGGGGCAGCGCCCGGCAAACCGGCATCCCGCAGGCACGTTGATCGGACTGGGCGGATCGCCCTGCAGGCGCATGCGCTGCCCGCGAGCCCGGGCCTTGGGATCGAACGAGGGCGCAGCGGACCACAGGGCCAGGGTATAGGGATGCAGGGGGCGCGCAAAGAGGGTTTCACGCGGCGCCTGCTCAACGATCAGACCCAGGTACATGACCGCAACCTCATCGCACATGTGCCGGATCACGCCGAGATCATGCGAGATGAAGAGGTAGGTCAGGCCCAGATCCTTTTGCAGCCGCTGCATGAGGTTGAGGATCTGCGCCTGGATGGCCACATCCAGGGCCGACACGGGTTCGTCGCACACCACGAGGTCGGGGTTGGCGGCCAACGCCCGGGCCAGCACGATGCGCTGGCGCTGGCCACCCGAGAACTGATGCGGAAACAGCATCTGCTGCTCGGGCCGCAGGCCGGTCTGGGCAAAGAGTTCGGCCACACGCGCGTCAAAGCCGGAGGGGTCGCCCGCCTTCATCAGCATGAGGGCTTCACGCACGGTGTCGCCCGCCCGCTTGCGCGGATTGAGCGAGGCATAGGGATCCTGAAACACCATCTGGAACTGCCGGCGAGCCTGTCGCAGCGCTTCGCCTCGCGCGTTGCCGATGTCCTGATCGCCCAGCAGGATCTGTCCGGCCGTGTGCTTGACCAGCCGCATCACCGCCAGAGCCGTCGTGCTCTTGCCCGAGCCACTCTCGCCCACGATGCCGAAGGTCTTGCCGCGCGCAATCGAAAAGCTCACGCCATCGACTGCCTTGACCCAGGCCTTGGGCTTGCCGATCAGCCCACCGCCGATCGGAAAGTGCACTTTCAGATCCTGCACCTGCAGCAGGGCATCACCCGCCTGCGAAGTCATGATCCACCCTCCGCATGCAACCAGCACAGCACCCGACGCTGGCCTCCATCGAACTGTGTCTCGGCGGGCAGGTCGAGCCGGCAGCGCGGCAGTACATGCCGGCAGCGATCCGCAAAGGCGCATCCGCCGCGCCGCTCGAGCAGGGACGGGACCGTGCCCGGGATTTCCTCCAGGGGTTCACCATGGGCTGCAGTACGACGCCCGGGGGCGCAGGCAATCAGGCCCTGCGTGTACGGATGCAGGGGATGCTCGAGCACCTCGGCAACCGTCCCTTCTTCCACAATGCGTCCCGCATACATGACCGCCACGCGATCGGTCATCTCGGCAATTGCGCCCATGTCATGCGTGATCAGCACCACGGCCGTGCCGGTGCGACTGCGCAGATCCGAGATCAGATCGAAGATCTGCGCCTGCACGGTCACATCGAGCGCGGTGGTGGGTTCATCGGCGATCAGCACGCCGGGATTGCAGGCCAGGGCCATGGCAATCATCACGCGCTGGCGCATGCCGCCTGAAAACTGATGCGGATACTCGTCAACCCGCGTGCGTGCGGCCGGAATGCCCACCTGCTCGAGCATTTCGATGGCCCGCGCGTGAGCGGCTCGCCGGTCGAGGCGCTGATGCAGTCGAACGGCTTCGGCAATCTGCTCGCCTACCGTATAAACCGGATTGAGCGAGGTCATGGGCTCCTGGAAGATCATCGAAACCCGGTTGCCCCGGATTTCGCGCATCGCAGGATCCGACAGGCTGAGCAGGTCGGTGCCTTCAAAGCGCACCTGGCCGGCGGTGATGCGTCCGGGCGGGTTCGGGATCAGTCGCATGATGGCCAGGGCGGTCATGCTCTTGCCGCAGCCCGACTCACCCACCAATCCCAGGGTCTGGCCCCGGTTCAGTGCAAAAGACACCGACTCCAGCACGCGCGCCACACCCTTGCGCGTATCGAATTCCACCGACAGGTTTTCGACCTCGAGCAGCGGGCCAGGCGCTTGAGCCGGCCGGGATCCCGGGGTGGGGTCAGACAGGCTGGTGGGTGAGGACAGGGCGGTGGCGTTCATCGCAGATGCATCTTGGGGTTGAGCGCATCGTTGAGCCCATCGCCCACCAGGCTCACGGCGAGCACGGTGGCAAAGATGGCCAGCCCTGGAAAGGTCACGGCCCACCAGGCATCGAGCACGTACTTGCGGTTGGCGCCGATCATGAGGCCCCAGCTCATCACGTTGGGGTCCGACAGGCCCAGAAAGCTCAGGCCCGCTTCAAACAGAATGGCCACCCCAATGATCAGCGTGGCTGACACGATCAGCGGTGGTGCGGCATTGGGCAGGATCTCGCGCAGCATGAGGCGAACCGAGCCCGCGCCAAGTGCGCGCGCCGCATTGACATATTCCAGCTTGCGAAGCCGCATGAATTCAGCGCGGGCCAGTCGTGCGGTGCCCGTCCAGGTGACCATGCCAATGGCGATGATTGCAGTCGTGAGCGAGGGGTCAAAGAGGGTCATCAGCACCATCGCAAAGAGCAGCGAGGGCATCACCTGAAAGACCTCGGTCAGTCGCGACAGGGCTTCATCCACCCAGCCCCCGAAGTAACCCGCCAGCGCACCGACAGTCAGGCCGATGGACACCGTGATGGCCGCCGCCGTGAGGCCGACCAGCAGCGTGGCGCGACCGCCCACGGCCATACCCGCGAGGATGTCCCGACCCAGATAGTCCGAACCCAGGGGCAGGGCCGGATTGACGAAGGGTTCGGTAAACGGGGCTCCCGAGATGTCGAAGGGCGCCACGGGGTAGAGAGTCGGCCCGAAAACCATGGCCAGAATCACGCCCGCGAGCATGACCAGCCCGAGCATGGCGGCCTTGTTCTTGCGAAACACGCTCCAGGCTTCGCGTGAGGGCGACAGCACCTCAATCACCATCGGGGCCGGAGCGCCGGCATCCGCGCCGGGCCGGCTGGAAGAGGGTTCCGCGGGCGCCGTGGCGCCCGAGGCGGTATTGGACGGGGCTGAAGAGGGGCTCATCGGCTGCGCAGTCGGGGGTCGATCCACCGGTAGGTGAGGTCGGTGACCTGGTTGGCCACGATCACCAGAACCGAAGAAAAGAAGAGCACACCCAGCAGGGTGGGGTAATCGCGGCCCAGAATGGAATCAAAGGCGAGTGTTCCCAGCCCCGGCCACGAAAAGACCGTCTCGACCAGCACCGCACCCGAGACCAGATTGCCAAACTGCAGACCGGCAATGGTGACCACCGGCATCAGGGCATTGCGCAGGGCGTGCTTCCAGATCACCAGCCGCTCGGCCAGGCCCTTGGCTCGTGCGGTGCGGATGTAGTCGGAGCTCAGCACCTCCAGCATGCTGGCCCGCGATAGCCGGCTGTACTGGGCCATGTACACGATGGCCAGCGTGAAGGCGGGCAGGATCAGGTGGTGAAGCACATCGAGGCTCGTGACCCACCAGCCGCCATAGATGCGCACATCGCGCATGCCCGCAATCGGCATGATGGGGATGATCTTGCCAAACAGAATCACCAGCAGAATGCCGGTCCAGAAGGTGGGCATGGAATAGCCCACCAGCGAGAGCACCGTGACGGCGCCGCTGCCCACACTGTGCGGCCGACGCGAGGCCCACACACCCACCATGGTGCCCACCGCAATGGCGGTGAGCAGCGCGCTCAGCACCAGCAGCACCGTGGCGGGCAGCCGCTGCAAAATGAGATCGGTGACTGGCTGGTTGTACAGGTAGGACTGACCCAGATCGCCCTGGGCGGCCCGTGTGATGTAGGTGATGTACTGATCGGTCAGAGGACGATCGAGGCCGTAGGTCTTGCGGATCTGATCCAGGGTGGTCTGATCGGCGCCTCCCATCTCGCCGGCAATGACCATGGCCGGATCACCCGGGGCGGCATGGATCAAGGCAAAGTTGATCGACAACACGGCCAGAATCAGCCCGAGCGCGTAGGCCAGGCGTTTGGCGAGCAACTTGATCATGGACATGGTGGCGGCAGTGTAAGGCTCAGAGCGAGGCTGGCAGGCATGCGTGCAACCGTCGTCTTTCCATTTTCACGAAACGCACTGTTTCAGGATTGATGCGATTCGCTCGCGGTCCATGAGTTCGCGCAGGCCGATCAGCACCAGACGGCCCGCGCCCGCGGTGCTTTCGGTCTCGGGTGCCGGGGTGCAGCGCCAGCGCTCGCCCACCATCTGCAGCAGGTGCCGCCCACCCCGCCGATCGCTCAACCAGCCCTTGACCCGGACGAGGCCCAGGCTTGGATCGGCCAGCCCGGTCGCCAGCGCGTCCAACTCGCAGGGCTCGGTGAGTTCCAGGCTCAGCGAATCAAAGATGGATGCGGCCGGGCGTTGCCCACGGCTCGCACGCGCCAGGGCCGCGCGTCGTGCAAGCGGCGCCGGCCGCTCGGTGGGTGCGTCGTTCGGGCGCAGGCCGAGCACCAGCTCGGACGGCACCTGGGCTTCGTTGCAGGTCAGGATGCGTGCTCGCGGGGCCTGCGCGGTGAGCCAGGCGAGCAGGTCCTGCAGGGTGTCCGGCGAGAGGTCCTCGATCTTGTTCACGATCAGCAGATCGGCCTGGGCGAGCTGGGCTCGCACGGTATCGCCCACATGCCGGTCGGCACACTGCCGGCGAATCGCCTGGGCGTCGGCCATGACCACCACGCCATCAATCGCCACCCCGGGGGCCAGCGCCGCGCCGCGCGCGACCTGGCCCGGCAGCGCCACTCCACTGGTCTCGATGAGCACCCGATCAGGCTGCGGTTGGCGCATGGCCAGCGCCATGAGGGACTCGACCAGATCACTGCCCACGGTGCAGCAGATGCAGCCCCCGGCCAGTTGCAGCACTTCGCCGTCCTGGCCCAGGATGAGATCGGCATCGATGCCAATCTCGCCGAAGTCATTGACCATGACGGCCAGCCGCTGACCTGCCGCCTGGCGCAGCAGGTGATTGACCAGCGTGGTCTTGCCTGCGCCCAGATACCCGCCGATCACGACCACCTCCAGGCCAGGGTTGGCGTGGTGGGGGTCGTTCACGATCCGTTCATCCGAAGATTCATGCATCTGTCAGGCGGTGTGTGGTGACTCAGCCCTTGCCCAGCGCCCAGTCCTGCATCGGCGACATCAGACCCCACACGCTGGCGCGAGGATCGGCCAGACGCTTGAAGCCCACCGAGAAATTGGGCTCATACAGGAAGGCAATCGGCGCATCGTCGACCACGATCTTCTGGAATTCCCGATAGAGCGCCTTGCGTTTGGCGAGATTCATTTCCTTTCCTGCAGCCGCCAGCAACTCATCCACCTTCGGGTTGCTGTACGACTGGGTGTTCGACCAGATCACGCCCTCCCGGATATTGCTCGAGAGGTAGGTGCGATGCACCCCGATGACCGGATCGCCCCAGTTCCAGACCGAATCCATGGTCATGTCGAACTGATGGCTCGAAACCCGCCGGGCCCAGGCTGGAAAATCGGGTGAATTGCGCAGTTGCACATCGATGCCGACTTTGGCCAATGTGGGCTTGATGTATTCGGCGGTCGCTCGCATGTCCGCCACGCCCGGCAGCAGATCCAGGTTGAGCGTCAGGCGCATGCCATTGGCGCCCGGCTTGAGCCCTGCCGCATCAAGCAGCTGCATGGCCTTTTGTGGATTGTGGTCGTAGCGCTCCACCTCGGCGCTGTAGAAGGGGCTTGCCGAGCCGATCGGGCCGGTG
>Ga0255087_1000090_pt1 | contig 41035 bp, 34 predicted proteins | sample Colum_Miss_RepA__FD_188561 | JGI IMG/M metagenome (GOLD analysis project Ga0255087, IMG submission 188561) | Freshwater microbial communities from Columbia River, Oregon, United States - Colum_Miss_RepA_8d | ecosystem: Environmental > Aquatic > Freshwater > River | place: USA: Oregon | collected...
CATCAGACCCCCTCCTTTCCTCCGCTCACTCTGATCTAACCTCAAGGAGCGCTGGTTTACCCTCTAACCTTCCCTCGATACTCGATCTCTCATCCTCAGGTTCATCTTCCAATACTCATCTACCCGTGCCTCTGTTGAGCATGGGACCTACATTCGATTTATCTCACTCTTCAACTCACTCTCATCACGTACCCAGCATGCCCCTCCCTCCAAGACTAGGACCTTTACGAGCACCTCACTTAGACTTAGGGGATCCGGAACTCCTCGCACTGCCTCATGCTCAAACCTCAGCAGAAATTGTTACAAATGCAATCATTGCTATTCAAGCGCATCAAGCTACGGATCGATTAGGTGCCATTTTCGAAGGCAGATTAGGCACCATTCACGATCTTTTGACAAACAACCAAGCACTTCTTGCTCACTGCCAAGTAGCGCTTCTTGAGCACATTTTGAATCTTTTGCAAAGACCGCAGTTTGCAGAATTTTCTCGTGTACCCGAGAGCAATGAGAGATTTTTTCAGATCATGGCTGATATTACCCAATCTCTCACACAAACTGAGGCGCTCACTCAACAAGCCATTGAGCAAACCCAAGCCAGCAGAGAAAATGAGCTTCTTGCACCCTTTCGAGCTAGAGTCATTGCTCTCATTCAAAATCATATCAGAGATGTTTTAACTCTCGTTTATGAACAGACAGAGCTTGCTCCTGAGGAGAGACTCAGAGAACCAGAAGGAGAGATCAACACCGTAGAACTAGCAACCCAACAAGTAACAGTTGGTGGTGTCAGCTGTAGTGAAGCTGAATGGCAAGATGCTTTTGATGTATCTCAAACACCCCATCCGCCTCAAGACACACGTGAGGGACGATGGCAGACTCGCTCACGAATGGCACTTCACCTTTGGTTCAACCATCTCGTGGAAGGACACATTCTTCGCGCTCCTCTTGAAGAAATTCTTCAAGAGCTAGCTGATGCAGGAGAAATCCCTGTTGATTACTGGAATCAAATCTACGATGGAAATCCTCCTGAAGACGAAGCAACCTTCGTTTATCCATCTCCTGAAAACCGAAGACTGCTTGCAGATCTTTTAGCGATACCCGAGCTCAGCTTTGCTTCAATCCAGGAAGCTTATGAGGCTCAAGCAGCCGAAATGCGAGCTCAAATCGTTGAGCTTTCTCAGCGCTACACTCCTGATGACGCTGTAGCCATAGAAACCATCGAAGATCTTACGCTAACTCAACTCAGAGCGCGCTTAGTGCCCATTAGACTTGCTCAAGCCAGAGAAGTAGCTCACCAGGAGCGTGTACGCCAGGAAGAGGAAATTGCTCGTCAGGAAGCTACAGCTGCAGCTCTAACTCTTCGCACCGCAGCTTCTCATGCTCTGGGAGAGGGAACCACTCCCGAAAGCCTTACAGAAGTATCTGATGAAGCTCTACAAGAGCGATTAGTTGCTCGATATAGAGCGCTCCAAGGCTATGACACTGCAACTCCAAATCAGCAACGAAGACTGAATGAAAGAATTGCATCAATGAATACAAATCAACTCATCCAGGGAATCGAGCAATGCGTTCGTCTGACTCACCTGCGCACTTATACCGAAGCAGCTCGAGTTGATCATGAAGTACGAGAACGTGCGAGAATTGCACACCTCAGAGCTCAAGTGGCTCACGCACTAAGAGTTGATGAATCAACTCTTGATGGACTCAACACAGACGCAGATTTGAGAGGTCGCTTAGAAGTACGTCTTGCTGAAGACAGACGCATTACTCTCCTCAGTAGAGATCGAGTCAATGCATTCAATCTCTCAATAGAAGAGAGAAGACAACAGGGCCCTACAACTACGATCTACTCCATGACAATTCCAGAACTTCTCAGAGCAGTATCAGCGATCCCGACTAGAGATTAAACTCGATTCATCGAAGAATAGAAATAAAAAGACTCAGAGCCGCCTTAGAGACAGGGCAACTCTGAGTCTTTCACTTTAAATCTGGACCAGACTCCCACCCATAGACACCCTCTCAAAAGGAAACGCCCACACCTAGAACGGCATAATGGAGCCAAGCGAAGTTATAGACTTTTCCTCCCCCATCAGCTCCTCCCTCAACGGTTCGATATCCCAAAAACAATTCTCCGTGAGGATGAACTCTCCAACCCAACAATAAAGCAACATCCTCAGCACGCCCCTGAGGTGCAGCAAGAGCATCGGCTTCTAGAACCACTCTGAAAGAATCACTAAAAAAGTAGGTTGTGTAGAGATGAAGAAGTGGCACGAACCCTACGTTATCCCGAGACGCTGAAATAGAGCCTTGAGTCAGCCTAATCTCTGCATCTCGAATCTTTCCAGTGAAACCCAGCCAAAGAGAAAGACGTTCAGATTGAGTGAGTCGGTATCGATAGGTGAGTCGATAAGAGTTAAACCGATAAAGTCCTTCAGTTTGAGCAGACCCTGAAAAAACCTGATCTTGAAAGCTCACATTAGATCCAAGTACCCCAGTCACACGTAGAGACAGCGGAGCATAAAGGGCACGAATCTGACTCCTCTCCCCCACTCTCCATACCCCGTCAATACGGTAATTCCATGCAGGTCCTCGGCCCAGAGAAGTAAAATCAAAGCGAGTACCACCGGGGGTTGGAATCTGAACTCGATTCACAGTCTGCCAAACAGGAGAGAGATCAAACCTCAGTCGATAAGTGTCATCTTCTTGAGTAGATGCACTACCAATAGAACTCACAATAAGCCCTAGAACAACACCCAACTGTAAAGCTATCTTCAAAGTACCACCCCTTTTATCATTTTTAATAGAATGATTCTTCAATGCAGTTTCATGTTAACCTGAATATCCTCTACGCACAACTGTGACTCTCCCGATCCCAACCCTCAGAAGAGAGAGAGAGAGAGAGAGAGAAAAGAAAAAAAAAGAGTGCCTTGATGAAGAACCACTACTCATGGCTCAACCCCCAGCACTCTCGTTTGAAATGAATCACTATAATCAGCAAATCCTCAACGGATTAGCCCTAGCTTTACTCAGTACTTCCTGCCACTGCGGGGTTAAGATCCACTTTTGCTCTTTGAACGAGACTGCTTTCCCACATCTGGTACATACTTCTAATTTTGCGAGAAAACACCTGCTGAGCTATTTGAGCGCGCTGTGAATCAAGCTGAGTTAGGTCTGGCTTTTGAGAGTCAACCATCAAAGCAATCAATACTCGATCTCCCATGAGGTACTTCTTGGCTTTTCCACCCTGAGCTGCATCAATGGGTGATGGCTCAACAAGAGCATCTTTGATCGCTTCTTTAGCTACTCCAACTTCAGGAATCACATCGGAATCAAAAGCAACAAGGCCGGTTTTCTTAACCTGAACGTTTTGAGCTTTCAAAAGTGCGTTGATCTGAGCATCGGACTTTGCATCAGCATTCATCAAACCAACCACTTGATCGGCGAGTTGATCATTAGCTTTAAATAACTGCGAAAGCTTATCCCCAAGCAGTGCACTTTGAGCAATGGAGTTCTTCACTGATTCAAAAGTTTGACCTTTGAATACAGAACTTTTTCCCTCTTCAAACTTTGCCTTAACTTGAGCTAAATGAGCAGGATCTTCCAAGTACTTTTGAATTCCCTCCGATTGAACCTGAGTATTTTGCTTGCCCAGATTACTCGTCAAAAGCACATACTTGAGGTTTCTCTTATTCTGTTTAGTCTTAAATTCATCTAAAATTTCCTGATCTGAGACATGAATCCTAGCTCTAAAAAAATCAGCCCATCGCCTTTGAGCTAGCTCATCTCTCTTAGACTTTTCAAATCCACCTGGAGAGAGATGATTGGCTTCCAGTAGTTTTTTGTAGGTAAGAACATCAAATTTTCCATCTTTATGGAAAACTGACATTTTTGTAATCTCTTCCATCACCTCATCATCTGAGGCACTCAGATCATAACGCGCAGCTTCTTGCAAAAGGACCTTTTGCCTCACTAAACTCTCCAAAGCTGATTCCTTAAGCTTAAGTGACTTGACTTGCTCGTCTGTGACCTTACCGCCGAGAAAGTTTTTGTACATCTCCATCATTCGATTGTACTCGTAATTAAACTCTTTCAGGGATATTGCATCTCCATTCACTGTACCTGCTACAGCACCCTCATGAAGCCCGCGCGTAGACTTAGGAGTAAAAACCCCGTAAAAGATAAACACAATGGCGATCAAGCCGGTCGTTCCTAAGATCCCTGTTGTTCCAAACGTGTTACGAATCCAAGCGAGCATTTTTACCTCATTTGTCCTTAGTCAAAGACTTCAAGACAGATTTCATCCTGAGTCTTGGGGTCATCGACAGCGCAACTTTCACTCTGCAGGTAGTGAGGAGCTTAAAGTAGCCTTTCCCAGCAGGTAAACCACTGCCTCAGTCATCTTTTGTGTTCTTCCTCGGGTTTAATGAAAAAAAAGGAGCTCTGTAAGCTTAACCTCTGGGATCACTCTGTACATATCCCCACTTTTATTCACCTCTAAAAACCCTTGGCTTATTCTAGATTATTCTAGGAGATCGGCGTTCAACCCGAACCTCTGTCTAGGACTAGTCTAAGAGCCGAGTACCAAGGTACAGCAACGGGAAAAGGAATCAAGACAAAACAAAGAGCGGACCTTCCCTGATCCCTATTGCAATTCAATCAAATCTGATCTCTGCATGAAGCGCTGAAAACGGGCTTGATCGCCCCGATTTGAGTTGCCTCAGTCACCTGACAGGATCAATCACAAGAATCCCAATCCCTAGCTTCAGTTAATCTCTACCTGGGGATTGATTTCAGGAGGTGAGATCGTTACGATGATAGCATCGAAGGACGGAGATTCTATACAACCCCTCTCAGGCCCCATTCAGACCTAAAAGGTGGAGTAATAGAGGTCTTTTGTCCCAGACAACCTGAAAAAGGAGCAAGAACCCAGTGTCAATCGGTGATTCAAAAGAATCTAAATTTCAAGAGTTTCCTGCTCGCTTTTTTCTTCGGGTTTTCTTAGATAGAATAGCCAGAGAAACAACAATACATCAGTTGATGGTAACAAACTTGGCTAGTCTCGGAGAGTGAGATGTTTAAGTATCTAAAGCAATATCGATTCTACATCACTTTGTTTTTATTCATCCTGATCCCCGTGATCGCTATAGACACATCTACTCGCTCCCCCAGAGACTACAAGTTCTATGATAAAGCTATTATTGCTCTCACATCTCCTTTACAGGCAGTTGTGAGCTGGAGCTTAGAAAAAGTCATCTCAAGCTTTGAGAACTACGTCTACCTTTGGCATACCCATCAGGATAACCTGATGCTCATTGAAGAAAACCGTAAACTCCTCAACTCTATTGCCAACCTAAGAGAAATTCAGCAAGAGAATATTAGACTACAAAAGCTACTCAAGTTCGAAGAGCAGTATAATATTCAATCCATTGTAGCTCGGGTCATTGCTAAGGACGTTTCATCAGAGTTTAGATCTCTACGAATCAATCGTGGAGAATCCTCTGGAATTAAGAGAAACATGGCCGTAGTCACCCAGGAAGGTGTGGTCGGACGGGTTTTAAGAACAACAGCTCATACGAGTGATGTTGTCACCATTCTCGACTTACTCTCAGCAGTGGACACCATTGTAGAGCGATCAAGAGCGCGAGGAGTAGTGGAAGGCCTCACTGATGAGCTTTGCCAACTCAAGTATGTTCTCAGAACTGATGACATTGTTCCTGGAGATATTCTCATATCTAGTGGCCTGGGAGGGATTTTTCCAAAAGGAGTTGCCGTGGGGACAGTCTCGAAGGTAAACCGCCGGCCTTTCGGAATCACCCAAGATGTTGAGGTTAAGCCAAGCGTTGACTTCACTAAGATAGAGGAAGTCTTAGTTGTGACTAACGGAGAGCTTGAATAATGACTCGCGCCATTCTCAGAGCTCTTAACTCACCCATTCTGATCCTGATGATGATCATTGCTGTGGCTTTACAAAGTTCCTTATTTGCATCGGGTTGGATGAGGAATTTTCAGCCTGATTTTGTATTGATTCTCGTTGTTTGGTTTGGCTTGAGAAGAAACTTTGAAGAAGGGGGAATCATGACCCTTCTTCTTGCAAACTTAAATGAGATTCATACAGCAGCCCCTCAAGGACTCTTCTTAATCGGATACATGCTGGTTTATTTTGGAATTCGGTTGATCTCCAAACTCTTAGTCATTCCCAATCTTTTATCTTATTCCTTTTTAGCTGGTGGCAGCACCATCTTCTTTAGAATCTGTTGCATGATTGTGCTTTACCTACTGGGAGCTTCAGCCTTTCATTGGCGCTACACTTTAACGTCGGTATTTTTAAGCGCACTTGCACAAACTCTTTTTTCAATATGGATCTATCGATGGTTGGATCGGTTTGACTGGATTACATACAAGAACAATCAAGCTGCAAGAATCATGGATGAAGAACTACAACTTGAGGGTGAAGGGTATTAATGGCTTTCCTAGGTCAAGAAGAACAAATCAGAGAGTTTCAGGATCGGTTTAAGTACCTTTATGCCATCTTATTTCTTGGGCTTGGACTGCTCGTTTGTCGATTAGTCTATCTCCAGATCTTCAAAGGCGAGCAGATGAGGCAGTACTCTGAGGAGAACCGAATTAAGAGAGTCAAGGTTGCCGCTCCAAGAGGAATGATCTTTGATAGAAACCACACACTCCTCATTGATAATCAGCCGGACTTTGACCTTGAGGTCATTCCTCAGTATTTAAAAGGTTCAGGTCAGAGCAAAAAAGTGGTTAGTACTCTATCAAAAATCCTAAAAATACCTGAAAAAGATATCCAAGGCATTTTGGATCGAGCCAAATCCCAGCCTTCATTTATGCCGGTAAAGATCAAAACTGACCTCACGCGAGACGAGGTAGCTCAAATTGAGTTAAGAAAAATTGACATGCCTGGCATTGAAGTCAAAGAGGAGATTAAGCGCACCAATATTTACGGTGACATCGCAGCGCACCTCCTAGGATACATAGGAGAAGTCAACTCAAGCGAACTCCCTGTCGTCAATCGTAAGGGCATGAAGTACCGCCTCGGAGATAGTATTGGTCGATTTGGCTTAGAGCAACGAATGGAGGAGTACCTTAGAGGCAACGATGGGGAAGAGATTCGAGAGGTCGACGCTTTAGGACGTATCAAGCTTGATCGTAAAAAAAGCCGTGTTTTACAAGCTAACCTTGGGAAACCTGCAATTCCTGGAAGAAATCTCATTCTCACCATTGATCAAGATCTTCAGAAAGTTGCGACCGAGGCGTTTGGGGAAAAAATTGGATCTCTTGTAGCCATTGACCCTCGCAATGGAGAAATTCTAGCAATGCTCTCTCGCCCGTCCTTTGACCCTACTTCTTTCTCTCGAGGGATTTCTACTTCAGTCTGGAATAAACTATTAAATAATGACAATCACCCACTGAGAGACAAAACGATTCAAGATCACTACTCGCCTGGTTCTCCTTTCAAAATTGTAACAGCCATTGCAGGCCTTCAAGAAGGAGTGATTGATGAACACACGAAGTTTCACTGCCCTGGAGTGATTAAGATTGGAAATCGCCTCTACCACTGTCATGCACGCCGAGGACATGGAGAGGTCGATGTGGTGAGAGCAATCACTCAATCTTGTGACGTTTTCTTTTATCGAGTAGCTCAAAAGCTCAAAAGCGTAGATGATATTGCAAAATGGGCAACCATTCTGGGACTTGGCCAAAAAACAGGGATCAATCTCAAGGGTGAAGTTCCAGGATTAATTCCCACAGAAGGTTGGAAGAGAAAAAGATTCAATCAACCTTGGAATGCAGGAGAAACTGCCACTGTTGCGATCGGACAGAGCTTTGTATTGACAACTGTTGTGCAGCTTGCCAATCTTTACGCCGCCTTGGGTAACGGAGGTGTTCGCTATCGACCCTTTGTCGTCAAGAGAATTGAATCTGAGGATAATGAGATCTTAAAAGAGTTTCAGCCTGAGGTTTTAAGTACGGTTAGTTTAAATCCAAAAACAGTAGAACTCGTGAATAAAGGTCTTTGGGGAGTGGTGAATACTCCTTTTGGAACGGCTTTTTCTCAAAGACTTCCCGGGATGAATTTTGTGGGTAAAACTGGAACATCACAGGTCATTCGTTTAGCAGCAGATAAGATCTATCAAAAATGTGAAGCTATGCGATTTAAGGATCGTCACCATGGGGTCTTCATTGGTTTTGCTCCCATGGAAGACCCAGTGATCGCAGTAGCCGTATTGGGTGAACATGCCTGCCACGGCGCTTCTGGAGCAGCTCCAATTGCCCGCGCTGTGATCAAAAAATACTTAGAGAAAGCCTTCCCTGAAAAATACGGAGAGAAAGTCTTAGCAGCAAAGCTCAAGGCTCTCGGACAAAGTCCAGTGATGCCTAAGATCCCAGTTCCTATACAAACCGAGGATGAGGGCTATTCATCGGAGGACGAGGACAGCTCATTTATCGAGGAGGAGAGAAGATCTCCAACAACACCACCGTTGGCCCCACCGATGCCGGTCAGACCTGCTGAGACGATAGAAATGGATCATCCGGCACGTAATAGAAAGTTTAACGATGGTTCCCATTCAGAATAATCAAAGAGGTAGTAGATGACTCACTCATCCATGGAAAGCCCAGTTCAGACGGATTATCAACAGTCTCGAACAGGAGCTTATGAAGAGGATCTTAAGAAGTTTGATTGGAGCTTACTTGCCCTCGAAGTGATTCTTTTTGCTGTAGGAATTTGGAACTTAATGAGTGCAACAGGAGTACAGGACAAGTCTCTGGGCCTTTATAAATCACAGGCTCTTTGGTTTGGTATTGGTATGGTTCTCACAGCACTGATACTTCTCATTCACTACTCGGTTTTATCTCGTCTGGCCTACTTCATCTACTTTGCAAATCTCATCTTACTAGGAGCAGTTTTGCTGGTTGGAAAATCCTCTCTAGGCGCAAAGAGATGGATTGGAGTGGGTGGATTCAGAATCCAGCCCTCAGAATTTATGAAGCTATCAATGGTTATTTGTTTAGCTAAGTATTTTGAGTCGGATCAAACTGTGGGAGGCTATGGTTTTAAGGACTTAGTCCTTCCAGCTCTATTAGTCGGAATTCCAGCAGGACTGATCATGCTGCAACCTGATTTAGGAACTGCCTTAATCATTCTTCTTACTTTCATGACGATGATGCTCTTCATGAAGATTCAGGCTCGAACTCTTCTTGCCATCACGATTTGTGGAATTATAGCACTTCCCGTTGCTTATAAGTTTGGTCTGAAACCTTACCAGAGGCAAAGAATTATTAGTTTTATCGACCCCACCTCTGACCCTAAGGGATCAGGCTATAACTCCATTCAATCAATGATTGCTGTAGGCAGTGGTCAACTCCTGGGTAAAGGGTATAAAAAGGGAACTCAAAGCCAGCTCAACTTCTTGCCTGAACACCATACGGACTTTATTTTTTCAGTTTTTAGTGAAGAGCATGGCTTCGTTGGGTGTATTCTCCTCGTAGCCCTTTACATGGTCTTTATGTTGAATGGACTATCCATTGCGTATCAATCCCATGATAAGTTCGGGGTGCTTCTAGCCTTGGGCATCATGACCATCTTTTTTTGGCACATTTTTGTCAATATGGGCATGGTCATGGGCATCCTTCCGATTGTTGGAGTACCTCTACCGTTTCTCAGTTATGGAGGCTCCTCACTCGTCACATCCATTCTTTGCGTAGCTATTCTGACGAACATTGCCAACAAGAAATTTATGTTTTAGTGAGAAGCAAGTTTGGTATGATGAAAGAGCGGATTATACCCAATTGAAAATAAAAAGGACTTCTCAAATGAAAAAAAATACACACTGGATGATTCTATCTCTTTCTGTCATTGGTATGGGAATGGGAATGCCAAGTTGCCCAGGTCAACAGGAACTCAAAGATAAGATTGAGTCTCTCCACACAACGAATGTAGAACTCACAAAGAAGGTTCAGACCTTAACCACACAGGTCAACACCTTGAATCAAGACATGGAGCAAGTTAAACAACTCCTTCCTCAGATCACGAATGTGATTCAAGCGCAAAAAGGCGCCTTAGATGAACTAAATGCTACAGTAGCGGAACTCAAAAAGGGTAAGGCCGCTCCTGCTAAGAAGGTAAAAAAATAACTCTCTCGACTCAATCACAACTTGAATTTTAGAAAAGCCACGCATAGAGGTAACACTACCTCTATGAAAAAAAGTGGCTTTTTTATTTCAGGCACTCACACAGGAATCGGAAAAACAGTTGTTTCGAGCATTCTCCTCTCAGCTCTCTTGTATCAGAAGCGCAGGACTTGTTATTTCAAACCCATTCAAACTGGCGTAACTACCCCCACCGACTCTGATGATGACACCTGGACTGTGCTTAAGCTTTCAGGCTGTGCAAGTACGCACATACAACCACCTGTGTATCGACTGAAAGCCCCTGCTGCACCTTTAAGAGCTGCCGAAGAAGAAAACACTCAGGTGTCGTGGGAGAAGCTCTCAGAGTGCTGGAAGAATTCAACTGAGGATTTATTTTGGATTGTTGAAGGAGCTGGAGGACTACTTGTACCTATTACCACAAACCCCAGTCGCACGATTCGAGACCTCATCATTGACTTTGATCTTCCACTCATCCTAGTCGCCTCAACGCAACTTGGTACCATCAATCACACACTCCTCTCCCTTGAAACCGCAGATCGAGCTGGAATCCAAATCGCTGGGTATATCTTAGTGGGAGAGCAGGATCTCGGCTTAAGTGAGTGTATATCTAAATTTCATCCCGCTCCCTTTTTAGGTCATGTACCTAAACTCCATCAGATTAATAGAAACACAATAAACTCGCTTGCAAAGGATTGGGCCTCCTATGAATTCCTTACTCAATAGAGATCAAAAATGGATTTGGCACCCCTACACCCAGCATGGACTCAATCAACCCATCTTACCCATCTGCAAGGCGCAGGGGTCTTACCTTGAGCTTGAAGATGGCCATCGAATCTTAGACGCTATTTCTTCTTGGTGGGTAAACGGATTGGGGCACTGCCACCCTAGGATTGCGCAAGCAATCTCCGAGCAAGCAGAGCAACTTGAGCATGTGATTTTTGCAGGCTTTACTCACGCTCCGGCCGTGAATCTTGCAGAAGCACTCATTCATGCCACTCAAGAGCGAGGGGCAAAGTTTGAGAAGGTTTTTTTTTCAGATAACGGTTCAACGGCAGTAGAAGTTGCATTGAAGATGGCTTTTCAGTTTCATCAAAACCGAGGTGAAACTACGAGGACTCGGTTCCTTGCTCTTCGGGGAAGCTATCATGGAGATACGCTAGGTGCTATGGCTGTAGGAGAGCCCGAGGGTTTTCACACCTGCTTTAAACCTCTTTTAGCACCGGTTGATTTTGTAGAGCCTGACCAGATTGATGACATGAAAAAACTCATCTCTCAGCATTCAAAGGAGTATGCAGGAATGATTGTTGAGCCCCTCATTCAAGGTGCAGGAGGAATGAGAATCTACTCGGCAGAGTTTTTGAAAGAGGTATATCAAATCTGTAAATCTGAAGGAATTCTTCTTATATTTGACGAAGTCTTTACTGGATTTTATCGCACTGGAAAGGCGTTTGCCTTTGAGAAAGCAGGAGTAATTCCAGATTTGATTTGTTTCTCAAAGATTCTAACCGGAGGGTTTTTGCCGTTAGCAGTTACACTTGCCACTGCTGAAATCTTCAATTCTTTCAAAAGTGAAAAGTTACAACATGCATTCTTGCATGGGCACTCTTATACGGCAAACCCACTGGCGTGTGCGGCAGCTTTTGCAACATGGAATGAACTATCACGGCCTGAAACTCAGAATCAAATTAAGATCATTGAGAAGGTCACTCAGAAAAGAACTCAGGCACTAAGCCAACACCCAAGAGTACGACAGACTCGATCATTGGGAACGATTGGTGTGATTGAGCTCCATGGAGACTCAGGCTACTTTGCAGAAGACGCCTCTTTCATGAGAAAGGCTGCTTTAGAAAAAGGAGTCTTGCTGCGCCCACTCGGCAATGTCATTTACACAGCTCCTCCCTACTGTTTTACCGAGGATCAGCTCCAATTCACCTACGATGTCATTGAATCCCTCATCAATCGCTCATGAGATATTCTACCCTTGATTCTTGAGCATTTTAATGCGATATAAAAATCACTCATGAACCTTACCCTACAAGATCGATACTATCCTTACAGCAAGTATCTCCAGGACACCTTTGGAGGAAAAACCTACAAAGTCGTTGTAGCCAGTGGACTCACCTGCCCTACTAGGGATGGTTCTCTTGGAAAAAAAGGTTGTGCATTCTGTGATGTTCGAGGGTCGAGTTCTTATTTTGGGAAAAAAGGAAGAGGAGCAGAAGTCAGCCAGCAGATTCGCTCTCGCCTCCCCCTGATCCGTGAACGTTTTGGGGCCAATCATTTTTTGGCATACTTTCAAAGCTACACAAACACCTACTCAGATGTGGAGTACTTAAGGCAGATCTACACAGAAGCTCTGGCTGAGCCCGGCATTGATGGATTGTGTATTGGAACAAGACCTGATTGTCTTCCTGACGGAGTCATTGAATTACTAGAAGAGCTTGCCCAAAAACACTACGTTTCTTTAGAACTCGGAGTGCAATCTTTTGAGAACCCCACTCTGGAATGGTTAACCCGCGGCCATGATGCTGAATGTTCAATTCAGGCGCTGGAAAAACTTCAGAAGAAAGCACCCCATGTTCATGTGTGTGTGCATCTCATTTTTGGTTCCCCCACTGACTCGAAAGAAGCAGCCAAAAATGCAGCGCTTTTGTTAAATCGCTTCCCGATTCGCGGAGCAAAGCTCCACCAGCTCATGATCTTAGAGCACACTGAGCTTGCAGACCGCTGGAAGACAGAGCAGTTTCACACCATCACAATTGAGGAATACTCTCAGCAGGTGATTGACTTTTTAGAGCACCTATCCCCTCATGTTTATATTGAAAGACTCTGTGCCACCGCTACCCACAGTGAGGAATGTCTTGCTCCCGAATGGAGTCGTGGGCGTTGGGAACCTCACAATCAGATCAGAAAACATTTAGACGAAAAAAACTGTATTCAGGGAAATAAGTTTCAAGCTTTTTCAACTTCACAGCTTTAAATGCACCTCACATCGGGCGCAAATCAGCACCAGTCTCAAAACACCACTGCATCACACATCTATGAAACAGTGAATTAAGTGTATTGAAATGATTGATATTTTTTACATCTTCTCATTTTAAAACCTTGGCACCCTGCTTGCTCAAACCCTTCTCAGATTAAATAAATCTATTCTGAAAAGGATACTATGATGAATAAACAAACTTTACTGACTCTCATAATGACATGCATGAGCATGAGCATGTCCCTCACTCCGAATGGTTTTGCTTCAACACAAAACATATCAACTGATGCAGATCTTGCCTCCATCAATCACGATCATCAGACTCCTTCTGATTTTTGGGATCACCAACCTGGCCATCACTGTCCTCCAGGACACAACCATCCCGGACCTGGTTATCCTCCCGGACCTGGCTATCCTCCCGGACCTGGCTATCCTCCTGGACCTGGCTATCCTCCCGGACCTGCCTATCCTCCTGGACCTGGCTATCCTCCCGGACCTGCCTATCCTCCTGGACCTAACTATCCTGGAGCCCCAGGTTACTTTGTGTGTTACGCGCGAAGCTGGAGAGGCTATACCTATGAGGGTAGAGCGAACTACAGAAATTATGCACAAAATGCAGCACTTACAAGCTGCTATCAATCAGGAGCAGGTCAGTGCCAGCTCACCTACTGCACTCCTTGGTAATAAAAATCTATTGAATTCAGGACTCTAAATCGCCAGCCTATGGAGATTCCCACCCCACTCTCTGTAGGCTGGTTCAGTTCATTCGAATGAATATAAAAAAATAAGTTCTAATCAAATTAGCTGATCTTGGCGCCGTCTGAGTTTTCAGCATCAACAACAGGCAGAGGCTTCCAATCCTTATGTTTTTCAGTTCCACGCGCGGTACCAAAAATACTTCTCAATTGGCCGCAGGCAGCCAGGATGTCTCGACCACGCGAGATTCTCACTGTTGTTGTGAGTTTGCGGTCCATCAGGAACTTCTGAAACTGCCTCACTGTTTCATCAGAGGGTCTTTTGAACTCAGAACCCGAATGTTCGTTGAAGGGAATGAGATTAATCTTAGCCGGTATTCCCCTCACGAGTTGAACAATACGCGCTGCATCCTCAAGAGTATCATTTAACCCTTTGAGCATGACATACTCAAACGTAATTCTTCGATGACTTCCGAGTGGATAATTTCGACATGCATGAAGAAGAGCTTCCAGATTCCACTTCTTATTCACAGGCATGATTCGTGATCTTTGCTCATCAGTGGTGCCATTGAGCGAAATAGCTAAGGACACATCGACTTGGCGGCCCAGCTCTTCGATGGCAGGCACTAAACCACTTGTACTGATTGTGACTTTTCTCTTAGAAAAGTTTAAACCGTCTTGATCTAAAAGAATTTTGCAGGCTTTCACAACATTATCAAAATTATGAAGGGGTTCACCCATACCCATGAATACAATATTTGTAATCGGAGCTCTCATCCTCAACTCATGAATTTGAGTCACGATTTCATGTACGGCAAGGTGTCGATCTAAGCCTTGAACCCCAGTGAGACAAAACTTGCACGACATGGCACAACCCACCTGACTTGAAATACAAGCAGTGAGACGTCCCCATTTAGGTGATGTTACAGATTCTTCTACTGGTCGACCTGAGAACTTTTCCTCAAAAGCATCTTCTTCTTTTTCCTGAAGTGCAGCAGGAATAATCACACTTTCAATCGTTTTAGAGTCAGAGAGATCCCAAAGAAACTTATGAGTACCATCCATAGCTTGTCTGCTATGGCGCTCAGATAATCTAAAAACTGTGATGTTTTCCTTCAGCCACGCTCTGAGCTCTTTTGAAAGATCAGACATCTGATCCCAGTTCGTCTCATAACGCTGATAAACCCAATGAAAGATCTGTTGTGCACGATAACGAGCTTGTTTCAAGGCCTTCATCTCAAGCTCTTCTGTGGTGAGATCAGGCCTAGACTTAATTCTACTAAGCGGCAATAGGAGCTGAACTAACTCCTCTTTGGTGAGTGACTGAAAATAGATCATTATGGTCAAACATTTAGCGCCTTTAGCTCTAAATATCAATCAAAATGAGGTGTTGATCGACCCAATCTCTCCTCTGAGCTAACTCCATACCGGGAGACGCCTGCGGCATTTCAAACGCGAAACAATAAACCTAAAAATACTCAATTCTTTTCATTTTAATTGAGTATCAAGCAATCTAATTGAGATTTGGTGCAACCTTAAATACAACGCTCTCGCTGATGGATTGTCCTCAGGGCTTCTCGGCAAGTTTCCTCGAAAGATCTACGGCTTCATAAAATCGATACTGAGCAGACTCTAAATCTGCATCGACTGAGAATTGTAGACCGAAGACCTTCATGAGTAACTTCACCCGCTGAAAATCAGAAATACTGAAATCACATCTTTCAATTAGGAACCTCATCGTCTGCTGTTTTTCTTGCAAAGTAGATCCCCCGAGCTCTTCAAATCTCTCCAAGTAGTACTCTGCTAAAATCATCCTAGCACTCGCCCGATAGTAGTAAGCTCTTACCGAATCAACATTCTCCCAATCTTCTTTATGAAAGAAGTCCTGAACCATTTCTAAGTATCTATTATAAAACAACTCAGCATGAGCTAGATTCTCTAGACTCAAAGCAGGGTATCGAATCACGCTTGAATCAAGGGTTTTACCATCACTTTTTCTCTTAGGATCTCTCTGGTGAGTAAAATAATCTCCCATCTTGAGATTCATCTCAGCCAGACGATCTCGATTCTCTTCACTGAGTTTTGCCCAATCACGAGTCAGATCCCGATTAAAATCTCTAAGGTCTCGGACAAAATCTAAAACCTCATCTCCATAACTGATATCATCTCTATCCCAACGGACTTCAGATAATTTATACTTTAAATAAATACGATCAACAGCTTCATTTTCAACATCAGCCCAACTCACAACAGACAGACTTAGGGAAAACATCAAAAAAACTAAACAATACCACTTTATCATCTTCAGATCCTTTTAGAGAAAGTGTTCTCTAACCTCAAATCTATAGATAATCAAGACTTCCCACCCCAATGAGTAGACTTTTCAGGAGATAAGAACCGAACGAAAAATGAATATTTTTAAGCTACTTAAAAGGTTTTTTTCAAATCAAATTTAAAAAGGAGAATCTAAAAATCTAAAAAAGATTTAAAAAAAATCATAATACCTAGCAATCTGAGAGGAGGTTCTGTCTCATCTGTAAATACTTCAGTTTTTAAATAATTAAAATAAATCAAGATGGTCGATTAAAAAGTTTGAATTTTGCCCGAATAAAGATCAAAAAAACAACTCCCCATCGAAATGGAGAAAGCTGAGTTCGGTCGCGCCTTAACGCTAGAGAAATCTTCTCCCAAGGATTTTCTATCGCACTCCACTCATTCCAATTCTCAGAGGAAACGAAAACACCTTGCACCGGTATCAACTCACTCTCAGCTAAATGCCTCACTAAATCTGTAAACACTTTTCTTCTCTCTGGAATCATCGTTGAAAAATCAGGCTTCACGAAGGACTGTATACGTGAGCGATGAATCCGTAGAAAGATGGATCGAGAGTAATCTCCATCTAAACAAACTAGAATTCCATAGGACACAGGAAAAAATACGCTCCAGCGACTTTTCAAAAGTTTCAATAAAAAATTCTTCTGAAATGCTAATCCAAATGATTTTGTTTTTGAGCGTGCAGTGAACTGAGGACGCGCTTCAGTACAAAGATAGAGGATCTGATCATAATAGTGTTCACCCTCGGAAGACTGACTCAGCCATTGATCCACCTTTTCCCGATCAAATAGAATCATCTCACGATTTGGAAAACGGGCCTCCAACTCATCAAAGGTTGCCCCACTCCAGGAAACTAAACTCTCTCCATGAGAGAGCGCAACGATGATCTGATTCCCTTGCGTCAAAACATAGATGGGCGAACCCTCTCCATCTGCTCTACTCCCCAAAGCGAGATCAGTGTTCTGAGGTTTCCGTTTAGAGATGAAGAAGAATTGAAAGCATTTCCAATCATAGTTTAATTCCATACTCGTTATTGTCCTCTCATCATCCCAAGATTTAGAGCAAATACAAAAAAATGGGGAAGAGTCACATCTCTCACACAGTACCCTGCACTTGATCACCCTCTCTCAAAGAACTAGAGTGAGCGGCAAGTCGTGCCTCGGTAATCTTCACCTCTAACTCCTCTACCATCAGAGGAACAATTCCATGAGGAGGAACATCGAGCGTAAAAACCTCAGCCGGATCAACAGGTGAACTCTCCACCTTCCTGGGCCTCTGGTTCAACAATGCCCCCGCCAGATCACTCACCTTGACCTGTCTGGAGAAAACTAAGTCTCCACTCACAGGTTGAGGATGAGAATTCAGCACAAACAAAGCCACACGATCAGGCTCAATCTCAAGAGGAATAGCCTCAAGCTGAGGAGACGTGAACTGACAAAATTTTTCTAGTTCAGCAAGAGAAATGATAGATTCTAAGAAACTCTGCCAAGAGGAAATCGATTCCGGTTTTAAGCTCCAACTATCTGGCAATTCATAGGTAATGAGCTTTCCCTCACCCACGCGATGTAGGTGATAGGAAAACTGGAGATTCATCTCCATCTTTTGCGTACCCTGCAGATGGTGATCCAGCTCTTTTTTGGCTTGCTCCGTGTAGAACTGACTTCTGGGGAGAACCACCACTCGCCCTCCCCTCACCCATGCCATGAGCTTGAGGATGGTCTCACGCTGAATCATCAACGATGGGTCTACAATGATTAACCTGGCAGAAGGTGCGCGATGAATCAAGTCCATAGAATGAGTGAGCTTTACGCCTGATCCCAGCTTTCGAGTCAGCTCCATCCACACAGGCCCGTAATTAGACCAGAGGTGGGGCGCTAGATAAAAAGCCTGTGTCTTGAGTTTCAAATTCTTTTCAGAGATCGACCGTGCAAGAGCCTCAGCCTTACTCCTAAACGAACTAGAAAAAGAAAGCCATTCCGTTGCATCCAAAAGTACTGCACCGGTTTGCCCCCCCATCAAAAGGATGCTCTTCATGAATAAAAATTGTTTTTCAGCTTCTGGGAGGTTTCTAAAATCCTTCAATCCACTCCAATGAACCCAAGGCAAAGTGGGTAATGCCCCCATGGAAATGCGCTTTGAGTACTCATCAAGTAATGAGGAGTACTGAGGAAGTAGATGTTGATGTCCTGACATCAGCTGCAAAAAGGAGGCATAGGTGAGACCTGGATCAGCCTCTGGAGTAAACAACTCCACCTCTAACAATTTAAGCTTCGAGGACTTTCTTCTTAGGGTTTGATAGGATCTAGTTTTAAAGACATCCTCAGAATGCTGATAAAACCACTTCCGATTTAAATCCTCTAAGGATCTGGATTTCCAACGATTTGCAGATGCAGCCGTAGGTTCTTGAAACTCTTTTTGAGCAAAGTATTGCTCTAGCCTCTGACGAAACGCAACAGAGGCATGGTTGGAGTAATCACCTGCTCGATCACCGAACGTATGGGGAGAGGATCCTAAAGGTGATCGATAGTACTTCCACAGACTACCTGACAAAACGATTGAGACATGAGCCATGAGCTGAGGTTGAGACTGACTCAGATCATGAAAATAACCATCCATCTTGGAAAGATAGCTATAGTATCTCTTAGTGACATCTGGAGAAAATAAGGAGGGAAGCTGAAAGTGTTGAGGAGGCAACATCATGTTTACAGGGCCTTGGTGGCCGTGTTGTGCTGAATTCTCCTTTTTTCGCATGACATCTTTTGGTAAGCCAGAGAGAGGGTAATGAATCCCAACTTCCGGACTTAGAATTAAATAAACGTTGAGTTTTCTCTCAGCTGCAGCCTGAAGGAAGCGAGTCAAGGTATGAGCAATATCAGACTCAGCAGCCTGCCACGGTATAAAGGCCGCAAGTTGAGTCATTCCTCGCTTGAGTAGCTCATCGAGTTGAGCCCCCATCTTTGAGGGTTTAAACTCCCAGTAGTTCACAAGCAATAGTATCGGGTATGGATTGACGTCGCCCCCAAGCATGTTATGAATTATGACACGTACTGATCAAGGAGTCACCTGTATGTGGTTTTTTTCTGAAGAACATCGAATGTTACAAAGCACGGTCAGACAGTTTTCTACTCAAGAACTAACGCCGTGCATTGAAAAACTAGACCATGAAGAAGGGTTCAACTTAGAGGCCTTTAAAAAAATGGGCGACTTAGGACTCTTAGGCATTACAGTATCCGAGGAGGATGGAGGAGCAGGATTAGATGCAGTGGCTGCAACCCTAGTCATGGAAGAAATGGGAGCTGCAGATGCCTCAACGACGCTTTCCTACCTGGCTCACTCGATTTTATGTATCAACCAGATTGCCAGTAATGGCAGTGCAGAGCAGAAAAAAAAGTACTTACCTCGTCTGATTTCTGGTGAGTGGATTGGCGGAATGGGCATGTCAGAACCGGATGCAGGCTCAGATGCATTAGGGATGAAGACTAAGGCCCAAAAACAGAATGACCACTACTTAATTAATGGCTCCAAGACTTGGATCACAAACGGACCGGTGGGACAGATCTTCTATTGCTATGCTAAGACGGGTGAAGGGAAAAAAGATATTTCTTCTTTCATTATCGAAAGAGACACACCTGGTTTTTCAACAGGCAAGAAGTTTTCAAAAATGGGGATGAGAGCCTCTCCCACAGGAGAACTCGTCTTTGATCAGTGCCAAATCCCTATTCACCAGCGAGTGGGACAAGAAGGAGAGAGCATCAGAATGATGATGCGAAACTTAGATCTAGAGCGCATCACCATATCGGGAATCTCTTTGGGAATTGCTCGTTCCTCGATTGAAGTAGCCACACGCTATGCAAAGGAAAGAAAAGCTTTTGGAAAACCAATTGGAGCATTTCAGCAGATTCAGGAACGCTTAACTGAAGCCTCAGCATGGTATGAAGCCTGTCGATCACTCACCTACCAAGCAGCTAAAATGTGGGACCTAGGACTCATGAAAGGGAGAGACGCTTCAATGATGGCAGCTAAGGCTAAACTACAAAGTGCTCAAATGGCAACTCAAGTAGCACTAGATGCGATTCAAATCTTGGGTGGTTATGGGTACACAAGAGAATTCCCTGTGGAGCGATACATGAGGGATGCCAAGCTGATTGAAATTGGTGCAGGAACAAATGAAATTCTTCGTGTCATCATTGCGCGCCAAATGTTAGGTGCAGATGTGGTGGATGCCTAGAGCCTTTGAATGACTCTTGACTCAACCATACTGGGTCCACCATCATACACCGATTTAACCAAGACCAGATTCGATCCAAAGGAATATGAAGTCCTTCAAGGGAAACTACAAAACCAAGAAGGATCAACAGGAACTGAGGATGACTCGATTTCTTCCCTGAGTTTTTGCTGAATAAAGTGCCTTATCAGCAAGCTTGAGGAGGGTTTGAGCGGATTCCACTCCAGACTGAAGCTCTGCCACACCTAAACTGGAGGTGACACTGATTCGTTTGCCCTCAAAGATGAAGGGGTGAGCTTCGACTGAAGCACGGATCTGTTCAGCAAGCTCAACGGCAGAGGTCCCACTCGTTTGCGCAAGAATCAAAACAAATTCTTCCCCTCCGTATCGAGCAAACACATCCTTAGGCCTGAGGTATTGAGTTCTGATCAACTGCACAAATTCTTGAAGAACATAATCGCCTGCGGCGTGTCCGTACGTATCATTTACTTTTTTAAAATGATCGAGATCAAAAAAAATCACACTAAAGTCGGTATGCAGAGCCTTTGCTCTCTTAAACTCAGCTTCAAGGGCCTCAATCAGATAGCCCTTATTATAGATACGAGTCAGAGGATCAGTGTGCGCAGCAGAGCCTAGATTACCGTAAAAAAGGATCTCAATCTCACCTGCCGGAAGATACTTAAAGATGGTGCTCCCTACCTTAATCATATCTTCTTTTTCGAGTTTTACGCTCTGCCCACTCTTGAGCTTAAGATCATTTACTGATGTCCCGTTGGATGAGCCGAGATCAACAAGTTCAATGGTCCCATCATCTTTTTTTGAAATGAGGGCATGCCGTCTTGACACGCCCTGATCATTCACACAGATTTCAACTGCAGCATCACGCCCGATAGTCATTTCTTTCTGATTGAGAAAGATTCTTCTTCCTTGAGGAGTGCCACGGATGAGGATTAAGCATGCCTCCTGTTCCTTAGCCTTCTCAAGCTCTGCTTTAAGAGTATTCTGATCCTCTTTCAATACTTCAGTCTTATCCTTGGGCTGATCCGTTACATTTTTTTGTTTTGACATGATAGCTCAAGCTTAAGGCGGGATGAGCAGTCAGGTCAAGATTCCCAATTCTGATTTGAGCGATCTCCTCGTAAACGCTGCACTGCAATACTTTCCTCAACGACCTCAGACTTGTCATCGTTGAGCGATTGGCGAATGTAAACTTTAGCCTCCTCAACTCCAGGTTGATCAAAGGGATTCATCCCCCAGAGGGTTCCTGTGAATGCGGTAAGAACACAAAACGCATAGTAAAGAGCGCCAATAGAGCGCTCATCCAGCTGATCCAGTCGAATGCTCAAGTGAGGCCTCCCCTGCTTAGTTAGAACTAGGGAGGTAGCTCGATACTCAATATTCAGAAGATCATGTAAAGAGCAATTCTCAAGGATTTTAAAGGCAGGATAGGATTTTCTGTCTGGCATGACTGGTGAAGCAGGTAAGTGCACAGGATCTTGCACATCGTCCACCCCTAAAAAGCAAGTGACCTTATCGTCTTTTCCATCTCTTAAAAGCTGCAAAATACTGTGTTGATCAGTAGCACCCACAGCAGCAATTGGAGTAAAGCCCTTGCCATCCTTCCCAAGACTCTCACCCCAGAGCTGAACAAACCAAGCTCCGATTGACCTTAGGCGAGTAGAATAAGGCATGCATACATGCACAGATCTCTTTGAATATTGCTGAATCAGGACATCGCCGATGATAAAAAGAGGATTCTTCTCAACAGGAGTTTTCTCAATATAATCTCTAACTTGCTTAGCTCCATTCAGAAAGGACTGAACATCGAGTCCTGCCAAGGCTGCTGGAAAAATACCAACCGGACTGAACACGCTGAATCTACCACCCAGAGATGGGGCAATACTGAGAGAAGGAATCCCTTCTTGCTGAGCAAATAAGCGCAGATCGCCTTGTTTTGGATCTGTGATGGCAACGAGATGGGTTTTCCATCTCTCACGACCCAACCACTCAAGAGCTAAGAGGGTTTGAGCCATGGTCTCAAACGTGGTTCCAGACTTAGTCACGGAGCAGACTAAAGTGGATTCAGGACGTAGATCACTGAGAGTGGACTTCCACTCCAGTGGGTCTGGGTTTTCGATAAAGTGAAAACGAATTCCAGTCTTACACTTTTCCTTGAGTGCAGAAAGTAAACTGATAGGCCCTAAGGCACTTCCTCCAATTCCAAGAAATAGACAGTCTTTGAAGACTCCCTTTTTGATCAATTGTTCAGCTAGATCTACGGCAGCCTCAACCTGAGAGATCTCAGGGTCAATAGGAGATTGATAAAACCCTACATCTTGAGCGTGAAACCTGGACTTCAGTTTTATCCAAGCCTCTTGAAAAGCTTGAGAGTCTCCTCCAGTACGAACTAAGAGATGAGACCAATCGAGAGTAATCGGGGCACTTCCTAAACGAGATGCAGTCACAGCCATAAATCATTTACCTCTGGATCAATTGGCGTCCAATGATCATTCTTTGAATTTGATTCGTTCCTTCAACAATTTGTAAAACTTTTGCCTCTCTCATGTAGCGTTCTACTGGAAACTCCTGTGTGTAGCCTGAGCCTCCAAGAATTTGCACAGCATCTGTAGTTACCTTCATCGCCATGTCAGTAGCAAACAACTTAGCCATAGCTGCCTCTTGAGAAAAGCTCATTCCCTGATCTTTCATCCAAGCAGCGCGCTGGACCAGCAATCGAGCAGCATCGAGCTGAACTGCCATGTCCGCTAACAAGAAGGATACTCCTTGAAATTCTCCGATAGGTTTTCCGAACTGTTCTCGTACCTGAGCATGGCGTCGTGCTACCTCAAGAGCTGCGCGAGCAATTCCTAAAGCACCCGCAGCAATGGTGATTCTTCCGCTATCGAGAGCTGTCATTGCTACCTTAAACCCGTCACCCTCTTCACCTACTCGATTTTCTTCGGGCACTCTGACTTGATCAAAAATCAACTCCATTGTGTGAGAGGTATGACATCCCATTTTCTTTTCACGCTTACCATACTTAAAACCTGGCATGCCCTTCTCTACAATGAAGGATGAAATTCCCTTAGGCCCTGGCCCTCCAGTTCTTGCCATCACAATGATTGTATCTGCAGAGTCCCCTTGCGTGATCCAATGTTTAGTTCCCTGGATGATGTAGGAGTCTCCAACTTTTTGTGCTGTAGTTCTCAATTGACCTGCATCAGAACCTGCTCCAGCCTCAGAGAGGGCGAACGCACCAATGGCTTTTCCAGAAGCCAATGAGGGAATATACTGTTGTTTCTGTGCTGGTGTTCCAAAAAGATTGAGTATGATCTGCGTAAGGCCTGTCACTGCAGTACTAATGGCGTAGCCTAAATTCACTGCAGCTAATTCTTCCAGCGCCACAATGTACTCTTGGTAACCTAGACCAGCTCCACCCCATTGTTCAGGAAGTGGAATACCGGTGAGCCCGAGCTCACCCATCTTCTGAATCACCTCAGGTCTGAATCTCTCCTCATGCTCATCTTTTTCAACGAAAGGGAGCAAATCCTTCTGTGCAAAGCGCTGAGCGAGCTGCCTGAGTTCCTGTTGTGTTGCCGTTTCTGAGAAAATCATGCAGAGACTTTAATTCAGGACTTGGAGGTCGTCAATTTTTTCAGTTTTGAGCTCATTTTCATAATCTTTTTAAGGAGTTGCAAGATACTCTTCCGATGATATCCAAACCCCAGAACGGAGAGACACAGAATCCCCCCACTTTTGAATAAATTATTAAAATATTGGTTGACTATTTTTATCTTCTATTATAGAACTACTCTTGCCTTTCAGTTCTTTGCGGAATTCAAATCGCAAAGTTCATTTCATAGTTTACTGATTCCATACTACACTCCCATCCAGCCATCAGAGTTTTTTAAGATTCTCTGATGGCTGGATCTCCCAAAGTTAAATCCACTCATATCCATCTTCATCAAGAGCATGTGAAGATCAAACATACGATCAGCCTTTTGAGCACGGGCAAAATAACCTAACTGTTTTTAAGCAAATCCTCACTTACAAATCCAAGTATTTTCATCAAGGAATATTTTTTTCATAATATTTAATTTCCAACAAAGTACCTCTTGACGAGTGCGTCATAAAGTTCGATGAATAAAGCGTCAAAAACCTGAAATGAGGTTAACAATGGACATCAGGCAGCTTCAAGAATCAGATAAACTTCATCACCTACACCCTTTCACACACCATAAAGAAATGCATGAGAGTGGCACTCACGTCATGAAATCTGCTGAGGGTGTTTTTGTCACTGACATGAAGGGGCAAACCCTTCTAGATGGCCTCGCAGGTCTCTGGTGCGTGAATGTCGGATATGGGCGAACTGAGATCATTGATGCCGTCCATAAGCAGATGAAGGAAATGGTTTTCTATCCCTCATTCTTCAATACCACCACGCAAGCCACTATTGAGCTTGCTCAAAAAATCACACAGTACGCACCCGATCGCATCACGCATGCTTTTTTTAGTAATTCAGGAAGTGAAGCAAATGAGAGCGCCTTGAAAATCATTCGAGCCTATCAAAAACTGAAAAAAACTTCATCAAAAGCAAAAATCCTCACTCTCAGTTGCGCCTATCACGGTGTCACCCTTGCAACTACAAGCATGACTCAACTGGCGAGCTGCCATACGCCTTTTGATCTTCCGCTTTCAGCCTTTGTTCAAGTTCCAGGACCCTATCATTTTGGTGCACAGACTCACTTAAATCCTCAGGAGTACGCCAAGTGGTGCTTGGAGGAGACTGAAAAAGTCATTCGAAACGAAGGAGCAAACACCATTGCAGCCCTTTTTGTGGAACCTGTACAAGGCGCAGGTGGAGTCATTGTTCATCCTGAGGGATATTTAAAGGAACTCAGAGAAATCTGCCGCAAACACTCCATCCTCTTTGTGGCTGATGAAGTCATCACCTCATTCGGGCGCTTAGGCCACTGGTTTGCATCAGGCATGTGGGATCTCGATCCAGACCTCATCACCACAGCAAAAGGAATCACCAGCGGATACATTCCACTTGGAGCAACCCTCGTCAGCTCAGACGTTGCCAACACTCTCATTGAAGGCGGCTATCTAGCTCACGGATGCACCTACAGTGGGCACCCTGTAGCCTGTGCCGCTGCACTTGCAAATATTGAGATCATTGAAAAAGAAAACATCTTAGGACGAACTCGTGAGATCACAGGTCCTTATTTTCAGAAAAAGCTCAGAGAATTCTCCAACCACCCTGCCGTGGGTGAAGCTAGGGGCACAGGATTAATCGGTGCACTTGAATTACTCCCCCGCGAAGGCAAAGCAGCTCGCTCAATTAATAGCCCGCTTGGACCTAAAGCCATGAAGATTGCTCGAGAAGAGGGGATCATCGTGCGCGGGATCAGAGATATCCTTGCTGTTGCTCCGCCTCTCATCATCTCTCAAGCAGAGATGGACCAGCTCTTTACAGGCATTGAGCAAGTACTGGATCGCCTCTGGGATTAGCTTAAACTCAAACCTTCAACTCATGAGAAGACCTCACATTGACCATGAAACACTGGACTCAAGCTATTGGGGATTTGGCTCCTGGAGACTTACACTGCGCTGATTTTGACTGGAGCGACTATCAGATCATCTCGTTGTCTCAAAAAGATCAAGAGTTGTTTCAGCGAGTTTATTCACTCATGTGGGAGGAGTTTGGAGAAAAAGGGGAACTAGAGCCAGCACCACTCCTCTATGAGAGATTAGCATGGGATCCTTTAGAAATCAGAGAAGGAAGATCACTTGCTTATGAGATTCTTGTCATTCTAAAAGATGACGAAATCATCGCGCTCAGAGATCACTCCATCATCACATGCGTAAGATCAACAGACCCCAGAAGCGTCATTCACCTCTCCCACGCATGGATCAAATCAGAGTATAGAAAACAAGGGATCTCTGGATGGCTCAGAGCATGGCCCATCCAAAAAGCCAGGGAATGCATACAACGACTCAACCTCCCTTCTCATGCCTTGATGATTTTAGCTGCGGAAATGGAACACTTCGCGGCTCACATTCCAGAGAGAATGCGGCGACTAAAATCTTACGCAAAGGCACAATTTAAAACCCTTGATCCTCAATTCTTCCCATACTCTCAGCCTGACTTTAGACTTCCCTTAGACATCGATCAAAGCGGAGGTCCACGACCTGTTCCCCTCGCACTTCTCCTAAGAAGATTAGGCAAGGAACATGAAGATCAGATGCCCTTACAAGAGGCTAAAGAAGTCATTGAAAGTATTTACCACATGTACTCTCAATCTATCCGAGAACAGGATATGCTCCCACTCTGGAAACTTTATCAGGATACTTTTTCCATAGCTGATGAGCTCAATATGCTCAAACTTCTTCATCCTATCCCTCATCGGGTAACCTCAAAGGATCAAATCTACCCTGAACAACCTCATCCTCAAACGCTTGAGAACATGAATCCAATTGTAAACTCAAATTCTCAAAACTCTACTCCCCTCATTAAACCAAACACACCGACCATTCGGCGTGAGGGCTCACACTGAAACCTAGACTTTTTCGCCTCATCGATCAACAGTCATGCAGTTCAAACCCAGAGAGTATGAAAAAAAGTAAACAAACAAAACCTGGGCCCGTCAAAAAATCAAACGCAGAACATGGAAATCACGACTCTGCAATTAACCTACCGCTAGATAAGAGGAAACCTCACAATGCTTAAGACATTTTACCATCCTGGATTTGCAGCTCCCCTCGGAAAAGGTCACATCATGCCCATGAACAAGTTCGCTCTGGTTGCAGAAGAGCTTCAGCATGATTCAGACATCCAAATCATCCCACCTCAACCCGTTCAAAAAGAGGATCTCTTGAGAGTCCACTCCAAAGCCTATATCGAGGCAATTCAAACGGGTGAACCTAGAACTCTTGCGGAATCTCAGAAATTTCCCTGGACTCCACAACTCTATCCCTCTGTCTTACTCACAAACGGCGGCATTCTTGCTGCAGCAACAGAAGCACTCAGATCTGGAGTCTCAGCAGCACTTGTAAGCGGATTTCATCACTCTCACCAGAATCGAGGAGAGGGATTTTGTACATTCAACGGTTTAATCGTGGCACTAGAAGCACTGAGAACACAAGGTAAGATCAGCACCGCAGCCATTTTAGATATGGATCTGCACTATGGAAACGGAACTGCTCTGCTTCTCAATAGCCGACCCTGGATTACAGGACTCTCCCTTTATGGAAATGATTATTGGGAGAATACTGCATATAGAGACGTCACCACCCTCAGACACCAAGATGGTTCAAATCATTTTTCTGCAGCGCTTCCAGAAAAATGTGATCAAAAAACACTCCTTGAAATCATGGAACTTCACCTTCCCAAGTTAACTCAATATTCCAAACCTGATCTTTTACTATTTCAGGCTGGTGCCGATCCATATTATGAGGATCCATATTCTCCTCTCTCCTTGAACCATGAGGATCTTTTCATTCGTGACTGCAAAGTATTTGATTTTTGCAAATCAAATGGTATTGCAGTGGCGTGGGTTCTGGCGGGGGGATACACCAGTGACATCTCAAAAGTGGTTCAAGTGCATATTAATACTTTCAGGGCATGGAAAAGGGTCTACGGGAAGCGGAGCATTTTATGCTCCGTAGAAACCTAGGGCCAATTCAAGTTCAACTCATTTCAGTGGGTGGCATTGTCGGATCTTCCTACTTTTTAGGGGCAGGATCCATCATCGCCATGAGTGGTCCAGTAGCCATTTTGGCATTCACACTAGGCGGAATCATCGCCTGGCTTGTAGCCATGGCTGTGGGAGAACTCTGCGTAGGAATGCCCAGGGAAGGAAACTTCGTCTCGCACTCTAGAGAGCTCTTAGGAAGACCTTGGGCCGCAGGAGTAGGCTGGTCTTACTGGTTCAATTGGAGTGCATATATTCCAAGCGAAATGATTGCAGGTGGACTCATCTTAAATCAATTTTATCCAAAAATTCCTGTCATCCATTGGGCTATTGTCTTTGCCGTACTCATTACTTTCATTAATCTTCTCAATATCAAGCATTTTGGAATGATTGAATCAGGTCTATCTATTCTTAAGCTCGGAGCCATTGGAGTTTTCACCGGAGTCGCCCTGATGATTTGGCAGGGACATGCTGGAAATCAAGAAGTAGTTAAGGAAAGCATGCAACTCACCCAAACGCTAGGCTCACTTAATCCACAACACCTGACAAGCCTCATTTTGGTCATGGTCCTTGTTCTAGTCAATTATCAGGGTACTGAGATCATCGCACTCTCTTCTGCAGAGACTCAAAACCCTGAAAAGAACATCCCCATTGCTGCTCGAAACGTGGCCATACGAACACTCATGATCTTTGTCTTACCTCTCATCATGCTGTTACTCATCTTTCCATGGAACAAAGCTCGAGTGGATCATTCTATTTTTGTAGAAGCTCTATCCCTACATCGATTTGATTCTTTAGCACTTATTTTTCAAGCCATTATCATTACTGCAGCTTTAAGCTGCGCAAACTCAGGACTATACGGTGCCGTGCGCTCCTTGTATGGCTTAGGCAAGGAAGGATTAGCCCCCAGCTGGGTGACCCACGTGAACTCATCAGGTGTACCATACAAGGCAACCCTCATGACTATTGCCATGTGCTGGGCATTCTTACCGCTTTACACATTTTTTGAAGGCTCACGCTTCTACACCTGGCTCCTCAGCTTGTCTGGATTTACCGGCGCACTTTGTTGGATCTCAATCACCATGTGCCAGATCCTATTTAGAAAAAAACTCATCTCGCAAAAAACTCCCCAGGCCCAACCCCCATATCTCATGCCGGGATTTCCATACTTGAGTTTTCTAGCTCTCATCCTGCAGGTTCTCTGCCTGAGCTTCCTCGGTATGCACGCTCAATTTAGAAGCTCCTTTATCTTAGGCATACCCGCGTTTCTTCTGCCTGCACTCTTGATTTACTTGAAAGATCAGATGAGAAAGCAACAGACCCCTCTCAAACCAAGGGAGACGCAAGTCCCTGTCCATCCATAAAAAATGCTGCCAACGACACAGGAACACAAGAGAGTAGAAAAAAATCCTTGATCAAGCTGGAAAAGGCTATCAACTTTTGAAGTTAAGACGCAAAAATAGATCTTCTCATTCGCTAGCAAGATAAACCAACCTTCATTCCACTCGGGTACAAACTCCTTTGACATGACATCAAATTGGGTACTTTTCGGCCGTATTTAATCACAGTATTTCAAGCGAGATGTACCGCTTTTACTCACCGCATTACATCCAAACTCACCTCGGGATGAGCGGCATTTTCCTTATTTACCAGGATTTAAAAACAAGCTAAACTCCCCAGCCATCTCCATCCAAATCTAGGAAAAGCTTTATGGAACCTCTAGTGCCCTCTCAATCCCAGAAAATTCAGAAACTCCCACCTACCATTGCCGAGCGCATTGCAGCAGGAGAAGTCATTGAGCGCCCATCAAGCGTTGTTAAGGAATTAGTTGAAAACTCATTGGATGCAGGCGCAACCTCCATTCGTGTCGTGCTTGAAGATGGAGGAAAAAGCCTGATTGAGGTGACAGATAACGGATCAGGGATGTCACCTGCGGATCTTTCCCTTTGTATTGAACGACATGCAACGAGTAAACTTAAGTCCTTAGAGGACCTGGACCACATCCTCACTTTGGGATTTCGAGGAGAGGCACTTCCAAGTATTGCAGCCGTTTCTGAAGTGAGTATCACTTCGCGCACATCTGGATCAGATTTTACTTTTGAGCTCACGGCGGGTGACCTCGCTGATCGCCTCAAAAAAACACCCCTACCTGAAAAGATCACATTTGGTCACTTCCTACACTCACCCCACGGGACACGTATTCAAGCGCGCGGATTATTCTCACAGATCCCTGCTCGACTAAAATTTCTCAAATCACAGGGAACGGAAGTGGCACAAGTCAGAGAGTGGTTAGAAAGACTTTCTCTTGCCTACCCTCACGTTGGATTTGAGCTTCTGAGTGGGGAGCGAAGAGTACTTAACCTAAAACCACAAACCCAAGAAGAGCGAGTAAGAGAGCTTCTAGCAGATGGAGAGGACTATCCTCTTTTATCAGTCACTAACGAACAGGATGGGTTTCGCGATACGGGTTTAAAAATGAAGCTTTATTGGGTTCAAGGATTGAGTTCTCCCCAGAACCGCCGTTTAATCCAAGTCGTAAATTCAAGAGCGATTCGTGATAAAATGCTTCAACAAGCTATGTTATCTCCGTTTCGTCAGGCCTTACTTCCAGGCCAGTTCCCAGCTCTCGCTCTGATCATGGAGATCAATCCAGCAGCTATTGATGTCAACGTCCACCCCACAAAAGCTGAAATTCGTTTCTTAGATGGAAGAAAAATTTATCAGACCCTTGAAAGCATGGTCAGGTCACTTTTATCAAAAAATGGGGCGCCTGCCATCACACCCCCAAGACTCAACGCATATTCATCATTCAAGTCGTCGTTGTTCACGCCTGAGCACAGTACTTTTAGTACTGAATTTCAGAAGGAGACTCCAGCACCTGCACTTCAAGAGTCCATATCTCACGAAGCTACACACGACTCTAAAGCATCTTCATTACTCAGCAGCAGTTACTCTGCCGAATCCTACCCATCTTTTTCCCCTTCTCAACTGCTCCCTGGATCAGTGCTACCAACTCACTCATCGCCCGATCATCGATCTCTCCACGCCGCATCACCATTGTACCAAGCGCTAGAGTCGCCCCTTAAATATAGTGAAGGCGTTTCTCCTTCAAGTCTGATCGGATCAACCCCACGAGAACACACCCATCAAGAGATGACTCCTCTGTCTTTTGACCTACCACTCAGATCTCAACTCAAAGCAACTCATTATTTAAGCTCAGCTCGAATGCTAGGGACGCTTTTTCAAACTTACATCCTTTTTGAGTTAGGGAATGAGCTTGTACTTGTAGATCAACACGCAGCAGATGAAAGGATTCGCTACGAAAAGTTAAGAAAGAGAGTTCTTTCTCAGTCCTCTCTCCAAGAGCGCTCATCCTCCTTATCATCCCAATCCCTCCTGATTCCTGAAACTGTTCGTTTTTCTCCCGAACACCGCGCACGCGTTGACTCCAGGCTCTCATTACTTGAAAAACTTGGATTTGAAGCAGAGATTTTTGGAGAGGAAACCCTTTTATTTAGAGCCGTTCCTCTCGAATGGGGTAAAAAATCCCTTAATATACGGCTAAAAAATTTACTTGAGCGCTTGATTCATCTAGAATCTCAGGAGAATCTTCTCTTGGATGAAACTTTGTTTGAATCTCTAGCAAGTGAAGCTTGCCACTCTTCAGTGAGAGCAGGAGATTCACTACACGTATTGGAAGCTCAAGCCCTAGTGGATCATTTGTTTGAGTGTGAGCACCCATGGAATTGCCCTCATGGTCGCCCGACCGTAGTAAAAATTCCTGAAGGAAAGGTAGAGGAATGGTTCCAAAGAAAGCTATAATTCCTGTAGGGATCATAACAGGCCCAACAGCAACAGGTAAAACAGCACTTGCCATTGAACTTGCCTTAGAACACGGAAACATTGAAATTATCAATGCAGATAGCCTTCTCGTTTATCGGGATTTTAACCTAGGAACAGCAAAGCCTTCTCTTGCTGAAAGAAAAAATATTCCACATCACTTAATAGATATTCAGGATCCAGAAACTCCATTCACCGCAGGAGATTTTGTTAGAGCTGCAAAAAATGCAATTGAAGACATTCATGCCCGGGGGAAAAGAGCACTGATTGTAGGGGGTACGGGATTCTATCTCAAGGGCTTACTTTTTGGAATCTGGAGTGCACCTACTGCAGATGAAAGTTTTAGAAAAACCTTAGCTGCGGTTTCTTCCACAGATCTTTACAACAAACTATTTCATCTGGATTCAAAATCTGCAGAGAGAATCGGACCTCAAGACCATTACCGACTAGTCAGAGCACTTGAGATCATTCAGTTTTCAGGAAAAACTCCTACTCAACTTGAAGAAGCCTCTGAAAAAAATGCAGACCCTCGGTTTCATCTCTGGATCTTAGATCGAAACTCTGAGGAACTTTCTCAAAGGATTAAATTAAGAAGTGAAAAGATGCTTAATCAGGGATTAATCATGGAGGTCAAGCAGCTCATGAGACAATATCCACAAGCTCGTGCGCTGGATTCAGTGGGTTATTTTCAAGTCAAGCAATACCTCTCAGGAGTTGAGCCCGAAGGCCGTCAAGTGAGAGCAGGAGAACTAGGGCTTGTCGATGAAATTGAGCTTGCCACTCGGCAGCTCGTCAAAAAACAGAGAACTTGGTTTAAGAACCAATCCAAGCAAGTCAAACAATCTCAACTTTTTATCTTAGACAAGGATTTACCATTCATTCGAGAAGCGTTCCATAACATTTATCAGAAAACACCTGCAATTGAAGGAGTCCATACGTGAGTACCCTAGATCAAAAACCCACTGCAAGAAGAATTATTCTCGTCTCTGATGGAACCGGTGAAACTGCTGCACAGATGACCAAAGCTGCAATGGTTCAGTTCAGTAATCAAAATGTCTACTTCACACGCTACAAGAATGTCAGAAACGAGGCGCAAATTGAGGCGATTTGTGAAGATGCAGCAACTCACAGAGACCTACTCATTTACACGATTGTATCCCCACAATTTCGGGCATTTTTAGTCGGTAAAGCAATTGAAAAGGGAATTCCTTGCGTTGACCTCCTAGGGCCACTTCTGAAAGGACTAGCTGGATACTTTGGACTTGAACCCAAATCTATTGCAGGCCTTTTACATGACGTCAATGAGAGGTACTTTGATCGCATTGCTGCCATGGAATATACGATTGCCCATGACGATGGAAAAGATGTCACAGGATTGGAAAAAGCTGATCTTGTGATTTTAGGAATTTCGCGAACATCAAAAACTCCATTATCAATGTACCTTTCCCATCAGGGATGGAGAGTGGCTAATATTCCTTTGATTCAGGGCTTTGGAGTACCTAAAGAGGTCTATGCTATTGATCAAAGACGAGTCGTTGGACTTACAATTGATGCACAAGATCTTGCTACAATTCGCCGTGCCCGATTGGAGCGTTTAGGGCAAAATAATGGCGGTGAGTATGCAGACTTGGACAAGGTGAATCAAGAAATCGAGTATGCGAATGAGATTTTTAGAAAAAATCGAAAGTGGCCCGTCTTTAATGTAACAGGAAAAGCTCTTGAGGAGACTGCGTCTGAGATTATTAAACTCATGGCGGCCCGTAGACTCACACCGCCAAACACACTTGAGAATCTCCCACCGAGTGAAATTAAACTCCCCATTTGAATCTTCGACCAAAATGAGTCATAAACAAAAACCAAGGAAGTGAGGTTTGTGATTTATGGCTCGAGGTTCAGTGGTTTGGTTAGATGGAAAACTTCTTACTGTTGAAGAAGCGAAGATCAGTTTATTCACCCATGCATTGCACTATGGAATGGGAGCATTTGAAGGAATTCGCGCTTATCGTCAGACCTCCGGAGGAGGTGCCATCTTTAGGCTCAGAGAGCATTTGGAACGCTTATATGAAAGTTGTAAGATTCTCGACCTGAGGATTCCGTACACCCTGGACGAGCTGATGCAGGCTTGTATTGACACATGCAAAGCAAATCAATTTGAGGAGTGCTACATTCGTCCTCTCGCCTATATTGCAGACGGACCTTTAGGACTCAATCCAGGCAGTAACCCTCCTGTGAGTGTTGCTATACTCACCTGGGAATGGGGAAGTTACCTTGGGGATGAAGGGAAGAATCAAGGAGCTAAGCTTAAGGTTTCAAGTTTTATCCGGCCACACGTCAACTCTGCTATGACTAAGGGCAAGATCACTGGGCAGTACGTGAATAGCGTTCTTGCTAAAAGAGAAGCCATTGCAGCAGGTTGCCATGAAGCCCTACTCTTAGATGCTGAGGGATATTTAACTGAGGGTAGCGGAGAAAATCTCTTCATGATTAAAAATGGTGTGATTAAGACGACTCCTCTAACATCTATTCTTAATGGAATTACTCGAAGAACGATCATGGAGTACTGCAATCTGAAAAACTACTCCATTCATGAGGCTCGTTTTACACGCGATGAGATTTGGTGTGCTGATGAAGTATTTCTCACAGGCACTGCAGCTGAGATCACACCCATTCGGGAAATAGATCATAGACTGATCGGTAGGGATCCTTATCTGGGTAAACCAGGTCCAATCACAACTGAGATTCAGCGCGCTTATCAAGCGATGGTCCGAGGAGAGATGGATTTTCATGCGAAGGCATGGCTCACCCCTATTGCTTGATCTTTGATGGGCTTGAGTCCATTAGAAAATAAAAAATTAAGATAGTCCGAGAGAAAGTAACGTCATCACTTTTTTAGGATCGGGGTTTAATCATGCTCATTGCCGTAGGGAGAATTGTCATGGACTTTTATAATAATGATCAGGCATCAGTGAAGAGAAAAAAATTGGATGAACTGTGCAAAAACCTCAGGCACCAATACAACATTTCCGTTCTGGAGGTAGCTGAATTTGACGACCCTGAAAAGTGCGTCATAGGGTTTGCCGCAGTGATTCCAGAGACCTGGAAAACTCACACAGCTCAGCGTCTGATTGAAACGATCTGTAAAACCATTGATCAGACCTCTTTCGCCCGAGTCATGGTAGAAGATTGCGACCTTTTGAGTCACGGAGAGGTCTAGATCCCAAAGTTTCATCCCCGCGCCTAATCTACTCAGCTATTCTTCCGTAAATAGGCTAAGAGCCGTTTCAATTTCCTCAGGATTCACAGTTGCAGTTCCGCGCTTTCCTACTTCCACTCCTGCTGCTAAATTCCCCAAGATACAAGCCTCATCAATGGCTGCACCAGCGGCTTGCGCTAGAGCAAGGACTGATACTACTGTATCACCTGCACCTGAGACATCATAAACCTCCTGTGCAAACGTAGGAATGAGCTTCACTTTCGATTGACCCTTTTCAAAAATTGCCATTCCATCCTTACCTCGAGTAATGACAACATGCTGAGCTTGGGTGTCATTCAAAATACTTACACCTGCGGCAAGTAAGGACTCATAATCCTCAATCTTGATGCCTGATAAGAACTCAGCCTCTTTTGTATTAGGTGTAAGAAGAGAAACCCCAGAATAAGACTCTACCGGAGTTTTAAGATTAGGATCGACTGCAATCCACTTCTTTTGCTGGTGCGCAAGCTTAACTATAGAATGAATGAGAGTAGCCGTCATTCCACCTTTAGCATAATCCTCAACCACAACGCCATCGACTTGAGGTAAAAGTTTTTTATAGCGATTCAAAACCTGAGACTCAACTTGTGGACTAATAAAATGAGTACTTTCGTAATCAACCCTTACCAATTGCTGTCGATCACTCACAATTCTTTCCTTGAGCACAGTCCTTCTTGAGGAATCAGCAATTAGATGAAGAGGACTCATTTTTCCCTTTTTGAGGAGTCTCTTTAAATCCTCTGCTCCACGATCTTTGCCTACTACTCCTACGAGCAGGGGCACACCCTGAAGCACACTAATGTTATCAGCAACGTTAGCAGCTAAACCTAGTTTTAATTTTTCGTCCTGAACTAAAACAATCGGTACAGGAGCTTCAGGAGAAATTCTTTCAACAACTCCTGTAGTATATCGATCTACACCCACATCTCCGATTACTAGGATCTTCTTTTTCTGAAACTTCTTAAGTAAAGAGAGCAGCCTGGCTTTATTCCAAAACACGGGAGTGAGGGTTTCAAACTGATATTTTTTAATCTTTTTTTGCATGATCTTCAGATTCCTTCAAATGTGACTTCACTTGATTCAACGCTTGCTTCACTGTAATTCCCTTCATACAAGGGTAGTAGTGGCAAAGATTTCCGATGCATTTGAAGTCTTGACCACAATAAACTTCAGGTACAAGAATACTGGCACGACTCTCATCACGCACATAAGGTCCCCACCTCAGAGCGCTTTGCACACGAATCGGCGGAAAAAAAGTAACTACAGGTTTTCCTAAAGCGACTGCAAGATGGAGAGGACCCGTACTCGGGGCAATCACGAGTTCAGCAAAACTAAAGAGTCCTCCAAGAAAATCGACAGAATACTCTCCTCGATTTTTAAAAAACATCACTCTTGAAGTGCTTTTCTCTAACTCCTTTTCAAAACGATCTAAGAGACTAACTTCAAGCGCTCCACCAGAAATCAGAAGTTGCCTTCCTTCTGCGGCTAAAGACTTTGTTAACTCTACATAATGCGCTTCTGGCCAATTGAGGGCAGACCCCCCCATTCCTGGATGAATCACAATAAGGGGCTGCGCCGGATTCCACCCTTGAGACAATAACCATTGCCGAGCGGATTGAACTGACTGCTCAGAAAGAGCAACCTGAGTAGGTACATTTCGAGTACCGACTCGAATCCCCAAACGCCTCAAAAGCTGAAGATTATAATCCGTCTCATGCATCTCTACATGAGAGCGTCTCTGCCTCACACCACGATTATAGTAAAAATAAGAGTGCAGCTTACTCAGTGGCCCCACTCGGTACTTCACTCTTGCCAAATACAAGGCTAGTGCAATTTTCCAATTCGACTGAAGAACAATGGCAATCACAAACTGAGAGGCTCGAATCTGTTGATAGAGCCTGATGAATCCACGAAACCCAGAATGAACCCCATCAGGATCAAATGTGAAAAAGGTATCTACAGAGGCGAGTCCCTCTAAAATAGGTCTAACTTGTGATCTAGCTAAAACTGAAAGCTTAGATTTTGAATAATGTCGCTTAACCACATCAAACACCGGAGTAGATAAAACCACATCACCCAGACGATCTGCTCTAACAATTAAGATATTCAGCTGTTTTTTTTGAAGATTTTGATCCTGACCCCAATCTAAGAACCATTGTTTGATTTTTTTAAGCAATGGATTAGCCCCCGATTCTATGGTTTCAGATGAAGGCGAGATCTCACGATCACTTCCATGGATTCAACCACCTCGTCTAAAGTCATCTTGCTCGTATCGACTTCAATAGCATCCTCTGCTTTTTTCAGTGGAGCAATCGCACGGTGAGAATCTCCCCGGTCTCGCTCCATGATCTGAGCCTTCACTTCTTCAAAAGAGGGAGCATCAGAGCCAGTAGCTTCAAATTCGATGAGTCTTCGTTTAGCTCGCTCCTCTACACTTGCTTTGAGAAAGAACTTTACATCTGCATCAGGAAAAATCACTGTTCCAATATCTCTGCCCTCAAGAATAGACTTTCCCACACAGCCGAGCCGGCGTTGAAGACCCAAGAGTGAGGCCCTAACTTCAGGGTAGGTAGACACTCGAGAAGCTCCCATGGAGACCTCTGGAGTTCTAATAAAATCGGTTAAATCTTGACCATCGGCGAGGATACGATTGGAGGGATTTTTATCCGGCATACGCTTAAACTCAAGATGAAGCTGTCTAGAAAGCTCAGTAGCAACTTCTTGCTCTGTACCCAAGCCTCGTCTCACCCGATCTAAAGTCAGATAAGCAATAGCTCTATAAAGGGCTCCGGTGTCCACATGCACAAAGCCTAAAACCTCTGCAAGACGCCTTGTAGCCGAACTTTTACCTGTCCCAGCGGGACCATCAATTGCGATCACAGGTCCCAGTTTTGGGATAGCCAAGGTGATTTCCTCCATCATTTTATTTTCTCAAGTCTTTACACACTGCAGCAAATTTCTCAACTGCCCATTCGTTTTCCTCAGGAGTTCCAATCGTAATTCGAAGTGCGTGAGGGAGCCCATAGTTATGAACTGGGCGCAGGATAAGCCCCTGCTGTAAACACTTTTGATAAACATCAAAGCCTAAAACTCCAAGCTCTTTTGAAAATTGAGCTAAAAGAAAATTACCCTGACTCTTCCAAAAGGAAATTTCAAGCTCAGTAAGCTTTTCCTCCCAAAACTTCATACCCAGAGCATTCATTTTCACGGACTTCTGCACAAACTCGAAATCCTCAAGGGCTTGCTCTGCTGCAAGCATTCCCAGACTATTGATATTAAAAGGCTGTCTCACTTTTTCCATTTGCACAATGATGTCAGCAGAGGCAACTCCATAACCCACTCGAAGACCAGCTAGCCCGTACACTTTTGAGAATGTTTTAAGAATCATGAGCTGAGGATAGGTACTTAAATAAGACTGAGGATTCACAAAATCAGGGGCTGAGACATACTCCGCATAGGCATGATCAATCACAATTAAAACAGATCCTCCTCTAATGAGAGAAAGATCTTTTAATAGTTTCTCAAACTCGAGTTTTTTCAGATACTGACCAGTGGGGTTGTTAGGTTGAGCTACAAAAACAACCTTAACTCTTTCATTCTTACGAACTAAATCTACAAGCTCATCTACAGACATGCTCAGCTGTGCATCCACGCCAGCCTCTAGGGTGTGTACACCGTGGATTTGTGCACAGATCCGGTAAGCTATAAATGAGTACTGATAGGTTGCAATGGCGTCGCCTGGAACACAATAGGTCCGAATGATTTGATCAATTACTTCATTTGATCCATTACCGAGAATTATTTGTCCGGATTGAACCTGTTCTTTTTTTGCAAGAGCTGTCTTAAGAGAGAAAGCACTTGAGTCGGGGTACCTGTGCAATTCAGTGTGGACACTTTGAATCGCCCGAATCGCTCGAGGGCTTGGTCCTAGAGGATTTTCATTAGAAGCTAATTTAATCACCTTTTTTAATTGATACTCTCGCTGCGTTTCTTCTATTGGCTTGCCTGGCACGTAAGGCGCTAATTTTTCAATGTAATTTGGCACACTGATCATCTGAAATGACCTCCCCTTATTCTTGAAAAATGACTTTAGCCCACAAAAAAGAAAAACGAGAACAGGGAAATTCAAAATCTTATTTGACACATTTAGTCTTCTTTTATAAAGTCTGTCGCTCCATGGGATGCATCAATAACTTTAGATTTATAGCCTGGTCATTGCCCCTGCTCATTCTTTCGGTAGGCTGCGGCACATCGAATCACCCACCCGAGTTAGATCAAAGTTTTGTATCAAGCCTAGCTCAAACTCATGTCAATGAGCTTGCTCAGACGGTTCGTCCTGCACAAGTTAACCAGTTTAACAATAACAAGAATCAGGCATTTCAAAAACTTTTTGGAGGCACATCGAGTGATCATGTTCAGGACTTTATTCACTCAAGAGTAAAATACTTCCTCAACATTCTGACTTCTTCAAATCAGCTCTTCATCTCTCCCCCACCCCGAAATCCTCATCAAAAATGGATTAACTCAACGCTCATTTCACCACACCCTGGAGAATCTGTAGCTCCTTTTTCATTCGTGAATAACTCGCGTAATGGCCAAAAAGATCTCGTAGGAGCTGCAAATATTTCAATTCAGTACTGGCTTCAAGGGCTCATAGACCACGAGGAGTACTCGCTGGTTTTCCCTAATGGAGCAAACATTTCTTTAAATCACCCTAGAGAGGGTGTCATTACTATCGGACCGAGATACTCTACCCAACTTGATCAGACACCCTACCCAAAAATCGTGAGTCAATCCATGCTCATTCATGAGGCAAGGCATTCAGACTGTTCAGGAGGAATCGCTCAGCGCGACCTTATCCACATGAAATACTCACAGAACTATCAAGAATTCATCAGCCACTCTCAGAGTAAAAAATGCGGCTATCTCCATGAACTTTGTCCCAACAGCCACTCTCTAGGAGGCATAGCTGCTTGCGACTCTATTCCCTGGGGGGCTTATACTGCAGGTATTATTTTCTTAGATGCAGCACTCTATGGAACTACAGCACTTAACCCTGGCCCCTCAGTTCATTCATCCTCAGAGTGGCAAGTCGCTACTATACAGCTCCTTGAACTCAAAACAAGGCTACTCTTTGATTATGATCGAATGATCTCAGGTCATCTGGGTGACCCTGATTTAACTAGCTCAGGACTTAAATAAACAAACCAACCGAGAGAAATAGTATGAAAAAAAACACCCTCTTAACTCTCTTTCTGATTTTAAATGCCTTATCCCTAAATGCTTGCCTTTCAGACAACGACAAATATGAACCCACTGGCTTTTCTGACGTTATTCTCTGGAGCTATAAAGATCTCGTTGACGATGGTCTTTATTCTAACTCAAAAAACTTAAAAAAAGTACGTTTTACTAGCACAATCACCAAATCAGAACTGATTCAATGCCTTGAGCACCCCCTGCTCCAGAATATTGAGGACTTGGATTTAAATAACATCTTTCCTTCAAGTAGTGGCCAGGGTCCTGGCTCACTCACTACCGATGATCTCACACGATTACTGCCAAGATTTAAGCATCTTAAAAAACTGAATCTTAAAAAGCACGGATATGTAGACTATGCCGTCCTTGAACAACTTATAAACCTAAAGAATCTAACATCCCTCAATGTGAGTGGGTGTCCAAGAATAAATGACGAAGACCTCCAAATCGTATCAGAGATGTATAATCTAACTGAACTTGAACTTTCAGGCATTGGAAGCACTACGATGGACGGAGTGCAACACCTTTCACGACTCACACGTCTCGCTAAATTAGTTCTAGGAAGATCACGCCAAATTAATC
>Ga0255087_1000101_pt1 | contig 38575 bp, 33 predicted proteins | sample Colum_Miss_RepA__FD_188561 | JGI IMG/M metagenome (GOLD analysis project Ga0255087, IMG submission 188561) | Freshwater microbial communities from Columbia River, Oregon, United States - Colum_Miss_RepA_8d | ecosystem: Environmental > Aquatic > Freshwater > River | place: USA: Oregon | collected...
TGAGCCCCCTAAAGAGTCGTTCAAGACCAGGACGTTGATAGGTCAGGTGTGGAAGCGCAGTAATGCGTTAAGCTAACTGATACTAATTGCTCGTGCGGCTTGACCCTATAACTTTGATCTGATGATCAAGGTTGTTATGCCAAGTGACGCATTCAAAATAAGCTGATTTGCTCTATGAATTGGTTGTCTTGACCTGGTCAATACAACAACAAGTTATGCCTGATGACCATAGCGAGGTGGTACCACTCCTTCCCATCCCGAACAGGACCGTGAAACGCCTCTGCGCCGATGATAGTGCGGATGCCCGTGTGAAAGTAGGACATTGTCAGGCTCTTACAGCCCAAAAGGCCCGTCTCGAAAGAGTCGGGCCTTTTGTTTTTTTTGCTCTGAATTGTTGCGCCTGAACAGACTCAACAGAGGTCACACATTGACGACCCACTGATCCTGACGTGAGAGCGCACCACTGCGCACCAAAGCTTCCATCAGACCGCCGGCCCATTCACGGATCGCTTGATGCGGGTAATGCGCCGCATGCAAGGTCTTTAAATAACCACTGTCCTCGGTCCAATCGAGCAACGCTTCAACCGGGCAACGCTGAATGGCCATGAGGTGAAACTTGATCAATACCTTGGCCGCATGACTCGCGTGCTTGAGCGGTTGATCCCTGAAAATCATCAAACGTTCGCGCGCGCGAGCGAGTGCCCCCGACACATCGGTGAACACACGCCCATGACCTGGCACGATGGTTCTCGGTTGCAGTTGCTCAATCAAATCGAGTGTGAGGCCCACATCGTCAAAGCCGGGTTCGCCATACATTTCTGGGAACACCACACCAAAACCGTTCTCCCACAAAGCATCTGCGCTCAACAGTACCCCGGTATCTGCTTGGTACAACAACACGGAATCCGGGTCATGCCCAGGTGCTGCATGAATGTCCCAAAGTCGCCCACCCGCAAGAAAGTTCGAACCGGGTTGAAGAGTTTCATCAAAAACAAATCGGGGGCAGGATTGTCCGGTGGGCTTGTACGTCAAGCCATCCTCGTCCCATTGCCGTACGGCCTGTGCGCAACCAGGCGGGATAACCGTTCGCAAGTGGGCATAAGCGCTTTGTAGAGCGGCATTGCCACCACAGTGATCGCTGTGCAGGTGCGTATTGATCAGCGTGGTCAACGTCCGACCCTGCAAAGCGTGCTGCACCAGGGCGAGTGTCTGCGCTGCATGGGTGTGATACCCGGAGTCGACCAGGGCTGCGTCGTCTGGCCCGATCAGCAGCAAGCTGTTGGAAGACAACCAGCCGCGCTCAATGAATTGCATGTCAGAGGGCAGCATGATGGCTTACATTGTGCCATCGGCGCTCTCAACAGCAGGAGCTCTGTGTGATTCAATGCGGGCTGCGTAATTCGCGACGCAAAATCTTGCCCACGTTGGACTTGGGTAGTTCGTCTCGAAATTCGATGTACTTGGGTACCTTGTAGGCGGTGAGGTTGTCGCGACAGTAACGCGCCACATCCTCTTCAGACAGCGCGGGATCGCTTCGAACCACAAAGAGTTTGATCGATTCGCCTTGGCGCGCATCCTGTACGCCGACCGCCGCACACTCGATCACTCCGGGACACAACGACACCACGTTCTCCAGTTCGTTGGGAAACACGTTGAACCCGCTCACGATGATCATGTCTTTTTTCCGATCAACGATGCGGGTGTAGCCCCTCTCATCCATGATGCCAATATCACCGGTGCGCATGTAGCCGTCCGGGGTGAACGCCTTGCGGGTCTCCTCGGGTTGGCGGTAGTAGCCGGTCATGACATTGGGTCCGCGGATACAGATTTCCCCCGATTCACCCAAGGCCAGATCGCGCCCCTCCTCATCCTTGATGGCAATGTCCACACCCGACATGGGCAGTCCGATCGTGCCACTGAACTCTTTGGACAGGATGGGGTTGTTGGTGCCAATGGCGCAGGTCTCGCTCATGCCCCAGCCTTCGACCATGGTGCAACCAGTGACCTGTTGCCATTGTCGGGCGGTCCCCTCCGACGCAGCCATGCCACCCGCTTGGGTCACGCACAACTGAGAAAAATCCAGCGATCGGAATTGCGCGTTTTGCAGCAAGGCGTTGAACAAGGTGTTCACCCCAGGCAGCAAATGAAAGGGTCGTTGCTTGAGCGTTTGGACAAATTTGGGGATATCGCGCGGGTTGGGTATCAGGGTGAGCGACGAGCCCCACCGGACGGCCAGAAAACACAAGGTCAGCGCAAAGATGTGATACAGCGGCAGGGCAGCAATGCTGTTGGTGTTGCGGATGTCGCCCGTGCGGGCCAGGGCAGGCGAAAACCAGGCTTCAGCCTGCAAGGTGGCGGCCACCACGTTGCGGTGCGTGAGCACCGCGCCTTTGGACAGCCCAGTGGTCCCGCCGGTGTACTGCAAAAAGGCAATCGAGTCGAGGTTGACGTGGGCCGGCCGCAGGGTTTTGAGGGCGCCCTCGTTCAGCACGTGTTTCATGGGAACGATGGTGCGTTGCGTGCCATCGGGGGCCGTCAGTGGCAATTCAAAGGCAGGCACCATTTTGGCCAAGTGACGAACCGCAAATGTGATCCAACGCCCAAACCAAGGCCCCAGCAGATCGCCCATGGACGCCACCACCACTGTCTTCACCTCGGTGTGGTCAATGACCTCCTCCAGGGTATGCGCGAAGTTCTCCAGGATGACGATGGCAGTGGCCCCGGAATCCTTGAGTTGATGCTGTAACTCTCGCGCGGTGTAGAGTGGGTTGACGTTCACGCAGGTGTAGCCTGCCCGCAAGATACCCGCCATGGTGACGGGAAAGGTCGGCACGTTGGGCAGCATGATGGCTACCCGGGCGTGTTCTTCCAAGCCTTGCGTTTGCAGCCAGGCACCCACCCGCCGTGACCACTCATCCAGCTGGCCATAACGCATCCAACGCTCCATGCACACGGAGAAGGATCGGTGGGCATTCAGCTTGAAGGACTCTTCCAACAATTGGTTGAGCGAGGTGTAGTGGGATACATCCACGGTGGCAGGTACGCCTGCGGGGTACTGGGTCAGCCAGGGCTTGGACATGAAATCGTGTCTCCTGAGAATTGCGGCATTGTCTGGCACAACCCCACCCGTGCGTCACAGGGCTCTCCCTGAGGTCGACCGCGCTCGGTCAGCCATTCACAAACACCCCATGGGCTGATCCTCGTTAGTGGGCAACCTCTAAAGCGCCTAGAACTCGGGGGGTATGTCCCCTTACGACTGGCAAAGACTAGGGAAAACCCTTATTCTTGTCGGCATGCCCCTGGTCAAAACCTTACTGCAAACCTCAGTCAATGCAGGACGGCAAATGCTGTCACAACCCTTGTCTGGCTTGGTCGAACCCCAGTCCACGCACGGCGTGCTGGTTCCGATTTGTTCACTGGGCCCGCAGCATCGGGAGCGCATGGCCCAGCACTTGTTGGCCTTGGGTAGCCAGGATCGGTATATGCGTTTTGGCTACATGGCCACCGATGAACAAATTCAACGCTATGTGGATGCGCTGGATTTTGGACGCGATGAGATTTTTGGCATTTTCAACCGCTACCTGAAACTGGTGGCCCTGGCGCACCTGGCGTACAGCCGAGACAGTCAGACCGGTTCCTGCGCGGAATTCGGGGTGTCCGTCCAGCCGACGTCGCGGGGGCGGGGGTATGGCGCCCGATTGTTTGAACATGCCACCATGCATGCGCGCAACGCAGGGGTGAAGATGCTGTTCATCCATGCTCTGAGTGAAAACGCCCCCATGATCAGCATTGCTCGCAAGCATGGAGCCCGGGTGGAACGCGATGGTTCAGAGACGGAGGCTTATCTGCTGCTGCCTCCTGCCGACCTCGACAGTCAGTTGACCGAGTTGGTGTCGGAGCAGTTTGCGCAAACCAATTACGCCATCAAAAAGCAGGTCAATCGTTTCCTCGACACCTTGGCTGAAATGCAGGAAATTCGCCAGGGCGTGCGTGAGGCGCGCCATCAATCGGCTGAATGACCATATCTCGTTGGCGTTGTCATCCTGATCCGCTATCCTAGAGGGGTCGAAACTTTTGCGGCCTTGGCCGCCCTTTGTGTGTCAGAACCTCCCCCTACACGCAGCAGCTCGCATTCCCCGCGCAGCCTGCTGCAGCGACTGGTCGATTTCCTGCATCCCGGTCCCGATACCCCTGAAGACTTAAGAGCCCTGTTGGCACAGGCCGAGCAACGTGACTTGATTGGCGCGGACAGTCGCGACATGCTCGAGGGTGTGCTGCGCATTGCCGACCTGACTGCCGGGGATGTGATGATTGCCGCGCCCCGCATGGACATGGTGCAAATCGATGCGCCGTTTGACGACTTGCTCCACCAGGTGATCGACATTGCGCACTCCAGGTTTCCTGTTTACGAGGGCGATCGTGAAAATATCCTGGGTATTTTGCTGGCCAAGGATCTGCTGAAGCTGCAACGCGCCCCCGAACTCAACATCCGGGCCCTGTTGCGTCCCGCAGTGTTTGTCCCCGAGAGCAAGGGCCTGATTGACTTGCTGCGCGACTTTCGCAGCAATCGCAACCACCTCGCCATCGTGATTGATGAGTTTGGCCGGGTGGCGGGCTTGGTCACCATCGAGGATGTGCTGGAAGAAATCGTGGGGGAGATCGAGGATGAGTTCGACACCGACGAGGAGTCTGGCGAGATTTTTGGTCTGGCCCATCGCATTTACCGAGTCGCCGGGTCTACCTCGGTTGAGCGGGTCAATGAAGCTTTTGCTGTCGAGTTGGCTATTCGTGACGGAGATGAAGTGTTTGACACCATCGGGGGACTGATTGCGCACGACATGGGGCATGTCCCGGTGCGAGGCGAAGTTCATCATCTGGGCGGACTGAAATTCGAGGTCATGCACACCCGTGGCGGGGCGGTCAAATGGTTCAAGGTGTCGCCGCAGGACGCGGGCGCTTGAGGCTGTCGCAGTCCGCGACCTGGTCCACCGTCGCCGCGGGACTGGCGGGAGTGCTGCATGCCTTGTCGATGGCCTGGCCCGGCAGTGGTCAGCCTCAAGGGTTGGCGCAGTGGATGGCCATGCTGGTGATGGCCTGGTTGTTCGATCGGGTTCCCACAGCCCGGCGAGCCGCATGGTTGGGCTGGGTATTCGCCACGGTAGGTTTGTGTTCGACGGTGTGGTGGCTGTTCATTTCTCTTCATCGTTACGGCAACCTGCCCGTTTGGTTGGCCATCGTGGCGGTGGTGAGCTTGTGTGGCGCGTTGTCGCTCTACTGGGCAGGTGCCGGGTATCTCTATGGTCGCTGTTGTGAGCGAGATCTGGGCTGGGGATGGCGTGCCCTGGCGTTCGGGGCCTGTGTGATGCTGGCCGAACTGGCCCGGGCTCAGTGGTTCACCGGCTTCCCCTGGGGCGTGGGCGGCTACGCGCATGTGGACAGCGTGTTGGCCTGGACTGCGCCATGGGTGGGTGTCTACGGCATGGGGGCGTTGAGTGCCGTGCTGGCCATGCTGGTGGTGGTGCGTCGGCCGCTCCAGTGGTGGCCCCGATGGAGTTGGCAGCAGTGGACGTCGGCCCTTGCCTTGTCATTGTTGGTGGCGCTCGCGCTGCCCTGGTCCAGCCCCTCACCCGAGGTGCGTGAACAGGCGCTGTCGGTGCGTTTGTTGCAGGGCAATGTGCCGCAGGATGCCAAATTTGAAGGACGTCGGGCATGGGCCTTGGCGTGGTACAGCCAAGCCCTGACTGGCACAGAACAAGGCCTGGTGGTGACGCCGGAAACTGCTTTGCCTGTGGTTCAGCAGCAATTACCGGGCGGCTATTGGGAAGCCTTGACGGCGCACTTTTCTCAAGGCAATCGTGCGGCGATGATCGGTTTGCCGCTATATGATTTGGGTGTGAGCACTAACAGCGTGTTGGGTTTGGCCGGTCCCGTCCCGCCCTACCGGTACGACAAACACCACCTGGTGCCGTTTGGTGAATTCATCCCTCCCCTGTTTCAATGGTTCACGCGCATGATGAACATTCCCCTGGGGGAGTTTGGGCGTGGTCGGGTGGATGCGCCGGCCATGGCCTGGCAAGGGCAGCGGCTGGCACCCATGATTTGTTACGAGGATTTGTTCGGCGAAGAGTTGGCGCAACGTTTTCGTGACCCCGCGCAGGCGCCTACCATCTGGGTGAATCTGAGCAACATCGCCTGGTTTGGTGACACGGTGGCGGTGGACCAGCATTTGCAGATTTCCCGACTTCGTGCGCTGGAGTTTGACCGCCCGGTGATTCGTGCCACCAATACGGGTGCCACGGCCATCATTGATGCCCAGGGCCGGGTGACTCATCGCCTGCCGGCTTACCAGGAGGGTGTGCTGGAAGGGGAGGTGCGAGGTCGGCAGGGCCCCCCCACGCCGTATGTGCGCTGGGTGGGCGAATGGGGCCTGGCGCCCTTGTGGGTGCTGGCGGTGGCGCTGCTGTGGCTACCCGGTCGAATCCGTCGTCGCGCCCCGTAAAATCAAGGATTGGGTGCGCTGTCGCACCGTCACGTGTTGGCTGCCTGTTCGGGCCGACCGCTCTCTATGCTGACCTTCCAACAAATCATTCTGAAACTCCAGTCCTACTGGGACCAGCAGGGCTGTGCGCTGTTGCAACCCTATGACATGGAAGTCGGTGCCGGGACTTCCCACACCGCCACGTTCTTGCGCGCGCTGGGCCCCGAGCCCTGGAAGGCTGCCTACGTGCAACCGAGCCGTCGCCCCAAAGACGGCCGCTATGGACAAAACCCGAACCGCTTGCAGCACTATTACCAATACCAGGTGGTGCTCAAACCGGCACCCGCCAACATCCTCGAGTTGTACCTGGGCTCACTGGAAGCCCTGGGATTTGATTTGCGGCGCAACGACATCCGCTTCGTTGAAGACGATTGGGAGAACCCCACGCTCGGCGCCTGGGGACTGGGTTGGGAGGTCTGGCTCAATGGCATGGAGGTCACCCAGTTCACCTATTTTCAGCAGGTGGGCGGTATCGATTGCCGTCCCATCACCGGCGAAATCACCTACGGCCTGGAGCGTCTGGCCATGTACCTGCAAGGCGTTGACAACGTCTATGACCTGCAGTGGACGGACGGCCTGAAGTACGGTGATGTGTATTTGCAAAACGAGCAGGAGCAATCTGCCTATAACTTCGAGCACAGCGACGCCGAGTTCCTGTTCACCGCCTTTGGAGCCCACGAAAAACAGGCCCAGTACCTGATGGCGCAACAACTCGCGCTGCCCGCCTACGAACAAGTGCTCAAGGCCGCGCATACCTTCAACCTGCTGGATGCGCGTGGGGCCATCAGTGTGACCGAGCGTGCCGCCTATATCGGGCGCATCCGCAATCTGGCTCGTTCTGTGGCGCAAAGCTACTACGAGAGCCGAGAGCGTCTGGGCTTTCCCATGGCGCCACGCGAATGGGTCGAGGCCTTGTCCCGACAAGCCGCCTGACCGAAAGCCACATCATGACGACTTCTTCTTTGCTGGTGGAGCTCTTTGTCGAGGAGTTGCCGCCCAAGGTTCTGCAGCAGCTCGGCCAATCCTTTGCCACCGCTCTGTTTGATCAAATCCAGGCGCAAGGGCTGACCGTGTCCGCCTCGGCCGTCACGCCGTATGCCAGCCCGCGTCGCCTGGCTGCCCACGTGACCCACGTGTTGTCTCGCGCCGACGATCGACCGGTGCAGCACAAACTCATGCCGGTCAAGGTGGGCCTGGACGCGCAAGGGCAGGCCACCCCGGCGTTGTTGAAAAAACTGCAATCGCTGGGGGCGGACGCCTCGGCAGTCCCGCAACTCGAGCGCGTGTCCGATGGCAAGGCCGAGACCCTGTTCCTCCATGGCATGGCGGCGGGTGTGTCGCTGGCAACGGGTCTGCAGCGCGCTCTGGACGAGGCGCTGACTCGTTTGCCCATTCCCAAGGTGATGACCTACCAGCCCGAGACGGACATGCCCTTGCCGGGGTGGAGCAGCGTGCAGTTTGTCCGCCCGGCGCATGGGCTTGTGGCCTTGCATGGCACCCAGGTGTTGCCCGTTCAGGCGCTGGGCCTCAAGGCTGGAGACGTCACGCACGGTCATCGGTTCGAGGCCTTGCAAGACCCCATCACGCTTCGCGATGCCGATGACTATGCCCGGGTGTTGGCCGAGCAAGGGGCGGTGATTGCCAGTTTTGCTGAACGGCGTGCCGAGATTGCACGCCAACTCGAGGCTGCCGCACGACAGGTGGGGGGTGGCGTTCGTCCGGTGGACGATGCCGCATTGCTGGACGAAGTGACGGCATTGGTTGAGCGCCCGCACGTGCTCACCTGCCAGTTCGAGCCAGCTTTCTTGGAAGTGCCTCAAGAGTGCCTCATTCTCACCATGAAGGCCAACCAGAAATATTTCCCTTTGCTGGATGCGCAAGGTCGACTCACCCATCGTTTTCTGGTGGTGAGCAATATCCGCCCAGACGACGCCAGTGCCGTGATTGGCGGCAACGAGCGGGTGGTGCGTCCTCGTCTGGCCGATGCCCGTTTCTTTTTCGATCAGGACCGCAAGAAAACGCTGGCTTCACGCGTCGAGGGACTGGCCAAGGTGGTCTACCACAACAAGCTGGGCACGCAGGCCGAACGCAGCGAGCGCGTGCGCGCGATCGCGCAGCTGATCGCCCACCAACTGCCAAGCACTGCCGCCGCCAAGTCATTGCAACAGGTGGACGAGGTGGCTCGCCTGGCCAAGACCGATTTGCTCACGGATATGGTGGGCGAGTTTCCCGAGTTGCAAGGCATCATGGGCGGGTATTACGCCCGCCATGACGGACTGGGCGACGACGTGGCGCAAGCCATCGAGGACCATTACCGCCCGCGCTTTGCCGGCGACGAACTGCCGCGCAACGATCTCGGGCTGGTGGCGGCGCTCGCGGACAAGTTGGAAACCCTGGTGGGTATGTTCGGCATTGGCAACCTGCCCAGTGGTGACAAGGACCCCTTTGCGTTGCGGCGCCATGCGTTGGGTGTGTTGCGCATGCTGATCGAGCGGGATCTGCCGCTGGAGATCGATCCACTGCTCCATGCGACCAGCGAGGTGTTTGGCGCGCGCATCCCGGGAGACCGCCATGCGGCCGTGCAAGCGCTCGCGGAATTTCTGTCGGATCGTTTGGCGGGCCTGTTGCGCGAGCAAGGTTACACCGCACAGGAGATCGATGCGGTGCTGGCATTGCGGCCCCAGCGTCTGGGCGATGTACGGCGTCGTCTGGAGGCGGTGCGCGCTTTTGCTGCACTGCCGCAGGCCGGTGCGTTGGCCGCGGCCAACAAGCGCATCACCAATATTCTCAAGAAGGCCGATCAGGCCGAAGGCGCGGTACAAACCAGCTTGCTGCAAGAGCCCGCCGAGCAGGCGCTCTATCAGACCATGATGTCACTCTCGCCCACGGCGCAGCAGCAGTGGGGGCAAGGCGACTACACCGCATCGCTCAAAACCTTGGCAGCCCTGCGTGAGCCGGTGGACGCTTTCTTCGAACATGTGATGGTCAACGCCGAGCAACCCGAGTTGCGACGCAACCGTCTCTTGTTGTTGCAACACCTGCATCAGGCCATGAACCGCGTGGCCGATCTCTCTCGTCTGGCGGTGTGAGGACATCATGCACATCAAACTGGCTATTCTCGATCGCGATGGCACCATCAACCAGGATCGGGATGACTACGTCAAGTCGCCCGACGAGTGGGTGCCGCTTCCTGGCTCTTTGGACGCCATTGCCCGTTTGAACCACGCCGGCTGGCATGTGGTGGTGGCCAGCAACCAGTCGGGGTTGGGTCGTGGTCTGTTTGATGTGGCCACCCTCAACGCCATGCACACCAAGTTTTACAAGTTGTTGGCTGCTGCCGGGGGTCGTGTGGATGCGGTGTTTTACTGTCCCCACGGACCCGAGGAGGCGTGTCAGTGTCGCAAGCCGCAACCGGGCTTGTTCGAGCAAATCCGCGAGCGCTACGGCCTGGACTTGAAGGGTGTGCCAGCGGTGGGAGACAGCCTGCGGGACTTGCAAGCGGGTGCGGCAGCCGGCTGCGATCCGCACCTGGTGCTGACAGGCAAAGGCGAGGCCTTGCGCGATCAACCTCTGCCTGCTCATTTCCCGGCCGGGACACGCGTGCATGCCGATCTGGGTGCGTTTGCCGACTGGTTGTTGGGGACGCACAGCGATGGCGGCCCCATCAAGGCAGCACGTTGATGAATTTTTTGCGTTCGGTGCTGCATGCACTCGTCATGTTGCTGACAGTGGCGCCTTACGCGGTCTTCATTCTGGTGCTGGCTGCCGTGGGCGTGCGGGGCGAGCGCCTCTACTGGGTCGCCGCAGCCTGGTTGCGTCTGTGTATTGCAAGTGCCCGCGTGCTGATGGGCATTCAATACCGCGTGCAGGGTTTTGAACACTTGCCCGTGGGAAAGACCAGTCCCGCCGTTTTGCTGGTCAAGCACCAGTCCACCTACGAGACCTTTTTGATGCCGGCCCTCATGCCGCATCCGTTGGCCTATGTGTTCAAGCGAGAGTTGCTGCGCATTCCATTCTTTGGTTGGGCCATGGGCCGACTGGACATGATTCACATCGACCGCAGTCAACGAACTCAGGCATTTTCCAAAGTGGTCACGCAGGGCAAGGCATTGCTGGATCAAGGCGTCTGGGTCATCATGTTCCCGGAGGGCACACGCATTGCCCGTGGCGAAGTCGGCACCTACAAGACAGGAGGCACGCGACTGGCCATCGAGACCGGTGCCCCCGTGATTCCGATTGCAGTCACCTCTGCCCGTTGCTGGCCCAGGCGCGCTTTTGTCAAACGCCCGGGGGTGGTGGATGTTTCCATCGGCGAACCGATTGCCAGCCAGGGGCGTGAGCCCGACGAGTTGATGCGGCAGGTACAGGCCTGGATCGAGAGCGAAATGCAGCGCCTCGACCCTGACGCCTACCGCGCCTGAGGAGCGCACATGGCCGGTCTGGTGCAACTGGTCCTGGACTTTTTCAGTCCTCCGCCCAAGGCGAAGGGTGCGCCCTTGCCGCACGAGCTTCAAGGGCTGGAGCACCCTCAGGCTTCGCGCCGCATTCAACTGCGTGGCACCACGGTGCTCTACCTGTTCAGGCGCTCACGCCGACGCACCATCGGCATGGCGGTGGGCCCCGATGGGCTGGAGGTGAGCGCCCCGCGATGGGTGCCCCTGGGGGAGGTCGAGGCCGCTTTGCTGGAAAAGCAGGATTGGATTTTGCGCAAGCTCCAAGAGATGCAGGCTCGCCAGCAACGCTTGCAGGGCGCTCGCATCGACTGGCGTGACGGGGTGGAATTGCCGTATCTGGGGCAGGGCATGCGGGTGGTGCTGGCACCTGATCATCCGTTTCGCGAGCGGGGCGCCCAACTTCTGCCGTTGACGCCAGAAGAGCCGGGAACAGCCGCCTACCAATTGCGGGTGGGGTTGCCGCCTCACGCCACAGCACAGCAACTGCGGGACGCCGTCCAGGCGTGGCTCATGCGCCGCGCACGTGAGCATTTCACCGAGCGCTTGCAACACTTCGCGCCTCGACTGGGGGTGCAGTGGCACAAGTTGTCCCTCAGCAGCGCTGCGACTCGCTGGGGCAGCGCCAGTGCGGATGGCTCGATCCGACTGAACTGGCGTCTGATTCACTTCAAACCCGAGGTGATCGACTATGTCGTGGTGCACGAGTTAAGTCACTTGCAGGTCATGAACCACAGCCCGGCCTTCTGGGATACGGTGGGTCAGGTCTTGCCCGATTACGCCGAGCGACGAGCCCAACTCAAGGACGAGGCGTTGCCGGGTTGGGACTGAAGCGAAGCACCCCATGGTCATCACGGTGGCGGTGCAGGTTGCCGTCGTGCCACAGTGCGTGCAGATGCGCCAAGGACTCCCCGATGGCAAACGTGGTTTGGTGCCAATCGAGTTCGCGGCGAAACAGCACCGGCATGATGTCAGCGGCGCTGCAAGGCCGCTCGTCACAGGCCTGCATGACCTCGCGCAGGCGATCGTCATGGTGCTCATGCAATTGACGGATGCGCGTATGCAGACCCGTGAAGGGTTTGCCATGCGAGGGCAAGACCAGCGTGTCTTCGGGCAGGGGCACGAAGCGGTTAATGGACTCGAGAAACAGCGTCAACGGGTTGGACTCGGGCTCCGTGTCGAAGACGCTCACATTGGTGGAAATGCGCGGCAACACCATGTCGCCGCTGATCAGCACTTGAAGCGAGGGGCAATGCAGGGCCATATGCTCAGGCGCGTGACCAAAGCCTGAAATGGTGCGCCATTCGCGCCCGCCGATCATCAACCGTTGCCCATCCATCAGGCGGTGAAACCTCATGGGAAGGGCCGGGACCAGACGTTTGAAATAGTCCAACCGGTCACGCACGGCTTCCAGGGCATCGGGGTCGATCAGGCCGTGCTGGGCGAAAAATTGAGCGGCGGCATCACCGCCGAAGTGATGCCGCCCCAGGGAGACGCTGCGTGCGGTGTAGAAATCTGTGGCACTGATCCACAGGGGCGCTTGAAACCGCTCGCACAGCCAGTGGGCCAAACCAATGTGGTCCGGGTGCATGTGCGTCACGATGACACGCACAATGGGCAGCGACTGCATGAGTTGGCTGAAAATGCCCTCCCACTGGGCCCGGGCGGTGGGACGGTCAATGCAGCAATCCACCACCGTCCACCCGGCGATGCCATTCACCTCGTCTCGCAGCAACCACAGGTTGATGTGATTCAGGGCAAAGGGCAGTTCCATCCGCACCCAGAAGACGCCGGACGCCACCTGCAGGCCCAACTCAGGGTCCGGCAGCGAGTCGTGCCAGGGGTAGTGCAGTTCGAGCTCTTGCGGGTTCATGCGGGCATTGTCGTCCATGTCTGACGTTTACGTAAACGTCAACCTGACAACCCTGTCGTCGGCAAGACAGGCCTGACTGGGACGGGCGTTGAGGGGTGCAAAAGCAGAAATTTCCCCACCCAGCCCGGGTTGCTTTATCATTGACGTTTACGTAAACGTCAATCTACCCTAGCCATGGCCACCACCTTCAGCATCAGCGATTTGGCCCAAGAGTTCGACCTCACCACACGGGCGATTCGCTTCTATGAGGACATGGGTTTGCTGCAGCCCCAGCGCACGGGGCCGGGTGGGCGACAGCGTGTCTACAGCACTCGGGACCGGACGCGCTTGCGCCTGACCCTGCGCGCCAAGCGCCTGGGCCTGTCACTCAACGAGGCCAAGGACATCATCGAGATGTACGACAGCCCACGCGACACGGTACCGCAATTGCACAAATTCCTCCAAGTGTTGGCCGATCATCGACGCCAACTCGAGTCCCAGCTTCGTGAGATCGAGGCCAACCTGGACGAACTCGCGCTGCACGAGAAAGAGGCGCGCAACTTGCTGGCCAAGCACAGCCGCAAAACCACCAAGGCCACCGCATGAGCACCTCGTCTGACGCTGATCTATATGAACGGGTTCACAAGAGCTTTGTGCGCCAGGGCATGATGCAACACCTTGGGGCACGGCTGTTGCGAGTGGAGTCGGGTCTGGTGGAGGTGGCGTTGCCCTATTCCGAGCGCGTGACCCAGCAACAGGGCGGGTTTCATGGCGGTGCGATGGGTGCCTTGGCCGACATTGCCGCCGGGTACGCGGCCCTCACGGTCGTGGAGGCAGATCAGGAAGTCACCACCGTCGAATACAAGATCAACTTCCTGGCGGGATTTCGTGATGGCGAGTTACGTGCAACGGGACGCGTCGTGCGTCGAGGTCGGCGCATCATCGTGACCACCGCCGAGGTCAGCCATCATGCGGCCGATGGGCGCGTGTCGGATTGCGCCTTGATGCAGCAAACCATCGCGCCGGTGCCCAAAACTTACGCATAACCTCTCAAGGAGACCCCCATGACCTCATTGCCTGGCCTGGACTTTGACCTGGGCGAAGATATCGACGCGCTGCGCGATGCGGTGCGTAATTTCGCCCAGTCCGAAATAGCCCCGCGCGCGGCGCAGATCGATCAAACGGATCAATTTCCCATGGACCTGTGGCGCAAGATGGGCGATCTGGGCGTGCTGGGCATCACCGTGCCCGAGGCCTATGGGGGCGCAGACATGGGATACCTGGCGCACATGATCGCCATGGAGGAAATTTCGCGCGCCAGTGCCAGCGTGGGCCTGAGCTACGGGGCGCACAGCAACCTGTGCGTCAACCAGATCAAGCGCAACGGCAGCGAGGCACAAAAGGCCAAATACCTGCCCCAGTTGATCTCGGGTGAGCACGTGGGCGCGCTGGCCATGAGCGAGCCGGGTGCGGGGTCGGACGTTATCAGCATGAAGTTGCGTGCTGAAGACAAGGGTGGCTACTACCTGCTCAACGGCAACAAGATGTGGATCACCAACGGGCCGGACGCCGATACCCTGGTGGTGTATGCCAAGTCCGAACCCGAACTGGGTGCGCGTGGCGTGACGGCTTTCCTCATCGAAAAAGGCATGAAAGGCTTTTCGATTGCGCAAAAGCTTGACAAGCTGGGCATGCGGGGTAGCCACACCGGCGAATTGGTGTTCGAAAACGTCGAGGTGCCCGCGGAAAACATCCTGGGCGGCTTGAACCAGGGCGCCAAGGTGCTCATGAGTGGCCTGGACTATGAACGCGCCGTGCTAGCCGCCGGGCCCATCGGCATCATGCAGTCGGTGATGGACAGCGTCGTGCCCTACATCCATGACCGCAAGCAGTTTGGGCAAAGCATTGGAGAGTTTCAGTTGATTCAGGGCAAGGTGGCGGACATGTACACCGTGCTGCAAGCCGGCCGCTCGTTTTGCTACACCGTGGGCAAGAACCTCGACAAACTGGGCACCGAGCATGTGCGGCAAGTTCGCAAGGACTGTGCGAGTGTGATTCTGTGGTGCGCCGAAAAGGCCACCTGGATGGCCGGCGAGGGCGTACAGATTTTTGGCGGCAATGGCTATATCAACGACTACCCGTTGGGGCGCCTGTGGCGCGATGCCAAGCTGTATGAAATTGGTGCTGGTACCAGCGAGATCCGGCGTATGTTGATTGGCCGCGAGTTGTTTGCGGAAACCTGCTGAAGCCCACGATTCGCAAACAATCTCCGACGCGGCGACAATCGAGACCATGAGCCACTCACTACAACATCTTTTTGATAACAACCGGACCTGGGCCGAGCGCATGGAGCGCGAGCAACCCGGGTTTTTTTCGCGCCTGGCCAACCAGCAGTCACCGAAATACCTGTGGATAGGGTGCTCGGACAGCCGGGTTCCCGCCAACCAGATCACCGGACTGGACCCGGGCGAGGTGTTTGTGCACCGCAACGTGGCCAATGTGGTGGTGCACTCCGACCTCAATGCCCTGTCTGTGATTCAGTACGCAGTGGATTTCCTCAAGGTCGAGCACATTCTGGTGGTGGGGCATTACGGCTGTGGTGGTGTGCTGGCCACGTTGCGGGGCGCCCGTGTGGGCCTGGCCGACAACTGGCTGCGTCATGTGCATGACGTCAAGATGCGACATCGCAAACGGATCGATCATTTGCCCGTGCAGGAGCAGGAAGATGTGCTGTGCGAAATGAATGTGATTGAGCAGGTGGGCAACGTGGCCCTGACCAACGTGATCCAGGACGCCTGGTCCCGGGGGCAGAAAGTCTCGGTGCACGGGTGGTGCTATGGCCTACGAGATGGTCTGGCCAAGGACCTCGGGGTGAGCATGAGCAAGCCAGGCGAGGTCATGGATGTGTTTCGCCACGCCCTCAAGCGCTATCCGCGTGGGGGTGATTTTTCCGTCGCGTGACCGCCGAGGCGGGCGTGACCACTGTTTCATGGATTGATTGGAGGTTTTCATGTCCGACCCTGTTGTGATCGTCAGTGCTGCTCGTACACCCATGGGCAGCTTTCAAAGTGACTTCGCCAGCCTGGCCGCACACGACCTGGGCGGTGTGGCTATCCAGGCGGCCGTGCAGCGCGCCGGCATCGCCCCCGAGTTGGTCACGGAGGTGATCTTCGGTAACTGTCTCATGGCGGGCCAGGGTCAGGCCCCGGCACGTCAGGCGGCCCTCAAAGGGGGATTGCCCCAGAGCGCCGGCGCGGTCACCTTGTCCAAGATGTGTGGCTCTGGCATGCGCGCGGCGATGTTTGCCCATGACATGCTGCTTGCAGGGAGTCATGAGGTGCTGGTGGCTGGTGGCATGGAGAGCATGACCAATGCACCGTACTTGCTGCCCAAGGCACGAGGAGGTTACCGTATCGGTCACGACCGCATCTTTGATCACATGATGCTCGATGGTCTGGAAGATGCTTATGAGCCTGGTCGCAGCATGGGCACCTTTGGTGAAGACTGCGCGGCCAAGTACCAGTTCACCCGTGCACAACAGGATGCTTTCGCCACTGCCAGCGTGAAGCGCGCGCAGGCCGCCACCAGTTCGGGTGCTTTCAAGGCGGAGATTGCGCCGGTCACTGTCAAGGGCCGAGGTGGTGAGACCGTGATCGGCATTGACGAAGGCCCGGGCAAGGTCAAGCTTGACAAGATTCCCACCCTCAAGCCGGCGTTCAAAAAAGACGGCACGGTCACCGCAGCCAGCAGCTCATCCATCAACGATGGCGCTGCGGCCATGGTGCTGATGCGTCAGAGTACCGCAGCACGTCTGGGTTGTCAGCCGCTGGCGCGCATCGTGAGCCATGCCACGCACGCCCAGGCACCCGAGTGGTTCTCCACCGCCCCGATTGGCGCGACCGAAAAGGCGCTGGCCAAGGCGGGTTGGGCGGTGAGCGATGTCGACCTGTGGGAGGTCAATGAAGCCTTTGCCGTGGTACCCATGGCGCTCATGCATGATCTGAAGGTGTCCCACGACCGGGTCAATGTGCATGGGGGGGCTTGCGCCCTGGGGCACCCCATTGGTGCCAGTGGCGCGCGCATCATGGTCACACTCATCCATGCGCTGAAGACCCACGGTAAGCGCAAGGGCCTGGCCACGCTGTGCATTGGTGGTGGCGAAGCCACCGCGGTGGCACTTGAACTGATCTGATCGGAACGATATGGCTACAGTACTGTTGATCGGTGCCTCGCGCGGCATCGGACTGGAAATGGCACGTCAATACCGACAGGACGGCTGGCGTGTGATTGGCACGGCTCGAGACGACGCGGGTCTGGCGCGTTTGCGCGCGCTGGATTGCGAGGCGTTGCGAGTGGATGTGGCGGACCCGGCCAGCAATTCGGGACTGGCCTGGCAACTCGATGGCGAGAAGCTGGACGTGGCGATCTATGTGGCGGGTGTCATCGATCGCGCGGACACCACCACACCGCCGACGCGCGAGACCTTTGACCGACTCATGCACACCAATGTGATGGGGGCGGCCATGGCCCTGCCGCAAATTGCACCCATGCTGCAGGAAGCCGGTGGCGTGTTTGCCGTGATCAGCAGCGTCATGGGCAGTCTCGCCCAGACGCAATCCGGGGGGTCGGCCTTGTACCGAATCAGCAAGGCCGCCCTCAACATGTGGATGCGCTGCGCGCAGTTCGACCACCCGAAACTGTGCTGCGTGGCTTTTCACCCCGGTTGGGTGCAGACGGACATGGGGGGTGCGCAGGCGCCTCTCACCCCGGTGCAAAGCGCTGCCGACCTTCGCCAGACGCTGGAGCGTGTGCGCGCCCATCGCGCCCAATACCAGGGGGCATTTCTCAATCATGATGGCTCGCCCTTGCCCTGGTGAGTTGAATTGTTGTCACGAGGTTGTTCATGCTGTTGACCCCCGACCAGGAAATGATCCGCGAGGCTGTGCGCGACTTTGCTCAGCAGGAACTGTGGCCTAACGCCGCCGAATGGGACAAACAACATCACTTCCCCAAGGATGTCCATCAAGGCTTGGCGGCGTTGGGGGCGTATGGCATTTGCGTGCCCGACAGTCTGGGGGGCGCCGGACTGGATTACTTGACGCTGGCCTTGGTGTTAGAAGAAATCGCGGCTGGCGATGGCGGCACCAGCACCGCCATCAGCGTGACCAACTGCCCGGTCAATGCCATCTTGATGAAATATGGCAACGCGGCGCAGCAGGAGCAGTGGTTGCGACCCCTCGCGCAGGGTCAGATGCTGGGGGCGTTTTGTCTGACCGAGCCGCACGTGGGATCCGATGCGTCCGCGCTACGAACCACAGCTGTCAGGCAGGGTGACGAGTACGTGATCAACGGCGTCAAGCAGTTCATCACCAGTGGCAAGAACGGCCATGTGGCCATCGTGATTGCGGTGACCGACAAAGCGGCCGGCAAGAAGGGCATGAGTGCTTTCATTGTGCCGACCCATTCCCCGGGATGGATTGTGGCCCGCTTGGAGGACAAGCTGGGGCAGCACAGCAGTGACACGGCGCAGATCAACTTTGACAATTGCCGAATCCCCGCCGAGAACCTGATTGGGCACGAGGGGGACGGTTACCGCATCGCACTGTCGGCGCTCGAGGGCGGTCGCATCGGCATTGCTGCACAGAGCATTGGCATGGCCCGCAGTGCCCTGGACGTGGCCGTGGCCTACGCCAAGGAACGTGAAAGTTTCGGCACGGCCATCTTCAATCACCAGGCCGTGGGATTCAGACTCGCGGAATGTGCCACCCAATTGGAAGCGGCCCGTCAGTTGGCGTGGCACGCGGCCAGTTTGCGCGACGCGGGGCGCCCGTGTCTCAAAGAAGCGGCCATGGCCAAGCTCTTTGCCAGCGAGGTGGCCGAGAAAATCTGCAGCACCGCGATCCAGACCCTGGGCGGGTATGGTGTGGTCAGTGACTTCCCCGTTGAGCGAATCTACCGCGATGTGCGGGTGTGTCAGATCTATGAAGGCACCAGCGACGTGCAGAAAATCATCATCCAGCGCGCGCTGGCTTGATGGAATTTGCATTGATCGACGTTGAATTCAGTGTTCTTGTGCGGGTCGCAGCGTCTTTCTGAGGCATCAGGCGCCGCGCACGTCCTCGACGGTCTTGCCCGTCCACAAGCGAAACGCGCGCATGAAGCTTTTGTCATTGGCGAATCCCACCTCGGCCGCCACTTGCTTGATGGGTTTGCGGGTCTTGTGTAACAAGGCCAGGGCGCGTTCGCGCCGCACGCTGTCCTTGAGTTGTTGCAGGCTGGCGCCTTCTTCTTTGAGTTGACGATGCAGGGTGCGAGTAGACAGCCCCAGGTGCGCTGCCACGTCATCGGCGTTGCGGGCCTGCGCCAGGTGCTCGGCCAGCACCTGGCGAACTTTTTCGACCAGCAGGCGGTCGCGACGGTAGGGGCGAACCGTGAGCAGCAAGGCGCGTTGCAGCATGCGTTGCAGCGCCCCCTCGTCGCGCCTGACCGGCAGACTCAGATACCCGGCATCGAAACTGATGCGGCTGATGGGTGGCGTTGAATGGGGTTCGAAGGCGACCGGCCCATCAAACAGCACCTGGTATCGGGCGACGTGCGCGGGTGTGGGTATGTGCAATTGCGTGCCTGCCAGCGAGATGCGTGAATCGGTCAGCCAACACGCCACGCCCAGCGCATTGCGTAGCACGGACACGATGCAAAACTCGCGCAGTTCACCCAGGTCGTGATGCTCGGGATGCTCCAGCAAATCGATGTGAGCCAGGCCATCCGAGGTGCTCACGCGCAACGTGATGTCATCGGTGAGCAGGTTGTGGTGGCGACACCAGCGCTTCATGGCCACGCTCAGGGTGGGCGCCGTGACGCTGGCGCGCACCAACATGCCGTAACTCCCCCAGGGCAGCCGTCGCCGGAACCAGCCCAGGGCTTCGTCGTCGAGTTCGCGCATCGCGGCTTCGGACATCCATTCCATTTGCAGGGCCGTGACGCAAGCCTGCGGCTGCTGCAGTAAAAATGGCGCAATTTGTGCCTTAGTCAAGGCGCCTGTTGGGTCCAAGCCGCGGCGTCGATACGCTTGAACCATCGCCTGGATGAAAGCGATGGGTGTTTCGGCGCGGGTGGGGACGTCGTGGGTGGCCATGGCCAAGGTATTTTGGCAGAATTTGCAACTCGAATGGCTTTCATCACCGGACGGCTGTGCGTATGCTCGGGGGCATTGCGATGTTCACGGATCGATCACCATGACCGTTTTGTCCTCTCAACTCAACCCCCGCTCGGCCGAGTTCCAGGCCCATGCGGCCGCCATGCAGGCGCTGGTGGCGGATGTTTCTGTGCAACTCGAGCGTGTCGCGCTCGGGGGCGGTGAGGCGGCTCGCGCCAAGCACACGGCGCGTGGCAAGCTGTTGCCGCGAGATCGCGTGCAGCAATTGCTGGACCCGGGCACGCCATTTCTGGAAATCGCACCCCTCGCGGCCTTGCACATGTACAAAGACGAGGCGCCGAGCGCGGGTGTCATCGTGGGCATCGGCCGTGTCAGTGGCGTCGATTGCATGATTGTCTGCAATGACGCCACCGTGAAGGGTGGCACCTACTACCCCATGACGGTGAAGAAGCACCTGCGTGCGCAGGAGATTGCGCAACAAAACCGCCTGCCTTGCATCTACCTGGTGGACTCGGGCGGTGCCAACCTGCCCAACCAGGATGAGGTGTTTCCTGATCGCGATCATTTTGGTCGCATCTTTTTCAACCAGGCCAACATGAGCGCGCAAGGCATTGCGCAAATTGCCGTGGTCATGGGCTCCTGTACCGCGGGTGGCGCCTATGTGCCGGCCATGAGTGACGAAACCATCATCGTGAAGAACCAGGGCACCATCTTTCTGGGCGGACCCCCGCTGGTGAAGGCGGCCACGGGCGAGGTGGTCAGCGCGGAAGACCTCGGCGGCGGTGATGTGCACACGCGTCTGTCGGGTGTGGCAGACCATCTGGCGCAAAATGATTTGCACGCCCTCGCGTTGGCGCGCAGCGCCGTGAAAAATCTCAACGTCCACAAGGCACCCAACATCGCCACCCACCCACCCGCTCCGCCTAAGTACGACGCCCAGGAGTTGTATGGCGTGATCCCCACCGACACGCGCAAGCCGTTTGATGTGCGCGAGATCATTGCTCGCATCGTCGACGGCAGCGAATTCGATGAATTCAAGTCACGCTTTGGCACCACACTGGTTTGCGGATTTGCCCGCATCGAGGGCATGCCGGTGGGCATCATCGCCAACAACGGCATTCTGTTTTCGGACAGTGCCCTGAAGGGTGCGCATTTCATTGAGCTGTGCTGCCAGCGCAAGACGCCCCTGGTGTTCTTGCAGAACATCACCGGCTTCATGGTGGGGCGCAAATACGAGAACGAGGGCATTGCCCGCAACGGCGCCAAGATGGTGACGGCAGTGGCCACGGCCGCGGTGCCCAAGTTCACGGTCATCATCGGCGGCAGTTTTGGCGCTGGCAACTACGGCATGTGTGGTCGCGCCTACAGCCCTCGCTTCTTGTGGATGTGGCCCAACGCCCGCATCAGCGTGATGGGCGGTGAGCAAGCCGCCAGTGTGCTGGCCACCGTCAAGCGCGATGGCATTGAAGCCAAGGGAGGCAGTTGGAGCGCCGAGGAGGAGCAGGCGTTCAAGGATCCCATCAAGGCGCAATACGAGCACCAGGGTCATCCCTATTACGCCACGGCTCGCCTGTGGGACGACGGCGTGATCGACCCGGCTGACACCCGGCGGGTGCTGGCACATGGCTTGAGCGCATCTCTCAACGCCCCCATTCCCGAGACCCGCTTTGGTCTCTTCCGCATGTAAGGAGTGCACCATGAGCGACCACTTGCTACAAGGCACCGATCACGGGGTGCACACCATCACCCTGAACCGGCCAGACATTCGCAATGCCTTTGATGACATGCTGATTGCTGAGATTCACGAGGCCTTCGACGCTGTGTCCCGACGCACAGATGTGCGTTGCGTGGTGCTGGCGGCCAATGGCCCGGCCTTTTGCGCCGGCGGCGACCTCCACTGGATGCGCCGCATGGCCGACTACACCCGCGAGCAGAACCTGGCGGACGCGGGTGGGTTGGCGGCCATGTTGCGCGCGATCGACCAGTGTCCGCATCCCACCCTGGCTCGCGTGCAGGGGGATGTCTTTGCCGGCGGCTTGGGCTTGGTGTCGGCTTGCGATATGGCCGTGTGTGCTGACAGCGCCACCTTCTGTTTGAGCGAGGTCAGGATCGGACTCATCCCGGCCACCATCAGCCCTTATGTGGTGCGGGCCATCGGCGCGCGTGCGTCACGCCGCTATTTCTTGACGGCCGAGCGGTTCTCGGCAGCAGAGGCGCACCGGATCGGCCTGGTCCATGAATCCGTTCCGATGGAACAACTCGACGCCACTGTGCAAGCCCTGATCAAAATTCTGCTCGCCAACAGCCCGATGGCGGTGCAAGACGCCAAGCGTCTGGTGGACTCGGTCGCGGGACAGGATATCAATGAGGCCTTGATCGCCCAGACGGTGGCTGGCATCGCCGACAGCCGCGCCAGTGCAGACGGCAAAGAAGGCGTGCAGGCCTTCCTCGACAAACGCAAGCCCAAGTGGCTGCTCTGAGGAGACATGATGTTTCACACAGTCTTAATTGCCAACCGGGGCGAGATTGCTTGCCGTGTGGCGGCCACGGCCAGACGGCTGGGGATTCGCACCGTGGCGGTGTACTCGGATGCCGATGCGAATGCCAAGCATGTGCAGGCCTGTGACGAGGCGGTCCACATCGGTGGCAGTTCGCCGCAGGAGAGCTATTTGCGCTGGGAGCGCATTCTGGAAGCGGCCCGACAAACCGGGGCGCAGGCCATTCACCCGGGCTATGGCTTTTTGAGCGAGAACGAGGCTTTTGCCAACGCCTGTGCGCAAGCGGGCCTGGTCTTCATCGGCCCGCCGGCTTCGGCCATACTGGCCATGGGGCTGAAGGCCGAGTCCAAGCGCTTGATGGCGCAAGCGGGCGTGCCCTTGGTACCGGGCTATCACGGGCAGGACCAGGATCCGGCGCTCTTGCAGCGTGAAGCGGATCGCATCGGCTACCCCGTGCTGATCAAGGCCAGCGCGGGTGGTGGTGGCAAGGGCATGCGCGCTGTCGAGCGCGCGGAGGATTTTGCGACAGCACTCGCGTCATGTCAGCGCGAGGCCCGCAACAGCTTTGGCGATGACGCGGTGCTGATTGAAAAATACGTGCAGCGCCCGCGACATATTGAAATCCAGGTGTTCGCTGATACCCTGGGCAACTGTGTGTACCTGTTTGAACGGGATTGTTCGGTGCAGCGGCGCCATCAAAAAGTGCTGGAGGAAGCTCCCGCGCCCGGCATGTCACCCGAGATGCGACAACGCATGGGCGAGGCAGCGGTGGCGGCGGCGCGCGCTGTGGGCTATGTGGGGGCCGGCACGGTGGAGTTCATCGTCGAGCAATCGCCCGGCGGCATGGACTTCTTCTTCATGGAGATGAATACCCGCCTGCAGGTGGAGCATCCGGTGACGGAGGCCATCACCGGACTCGATCTAGTGGAGTGGCAATTACGCGTGGCCAATGCAGAGCCCTTGCCCCTGGCCCAGCATGAACTCAGGATGCAGGGTCACGCCATCGAGGCACGCATCTGCGCTGAAAATCCGGATCAACAATTCCTGCCCGCCACAGGCACTTTGCAGGTGTACCGCAAGCCGCTGGCGGCATCGTTCAGCCACGCCAGCGTGCGCATCGACGATGGCGTGCGTGAGGGCGACACCATCAGCCCGTTTTATGACTCCATGATCGCCAAACTGATCGTGCACGGCGATACGCGCGAACAGGCGTTGGCCCGGCTAGACCAGGCGCTGGCGCAGACCCACATCGTGGGCCTGTCCACCAATGTGCAGTTTCTGCGCCACGTGGTGCGCAGTCGCTCGTTTGCGCAGGCCGAACTCGACACCGCGCTTATCACGCGCGAGCAAGCGGTGCTGTTCCATCAAGACCCGGTGGGCCTGGCTCGTGCCCTGTCAGCGGTGGTGGCAGACACCTTGCATCAGGAGTCCCCAGCCGTCACGACCCAGTTGGGGTGGATCGACCCGATCGCGCGACGGGACGGCTGGCGTTCGCATGGGCAGACCGTGCGCACCTTCGCATTTGAATACCTGGGCCAGTCGATAGAAGCGGCATTGACCTACGAACGGGGTGGGCGCTTCTCCCTGGTGGTGGGTGACAACCCGGCCACGGACCTGCGCTGGCAGCCACAGGCGGACGGTGACTTGCTGGTCGACGGGCCGGGCGGGCGTTGCAAGGCCCACGTGGTCCGTCAAGGCGAGACCGCTCATGTATTCACCCCCCTGGGCGCCACCCGTGTGGAATGCGTGGACCGCTTGGCGCACGCTGGCGAAACGGCCGTAGAAGGGGGGCGCCTGACTGCACCGATGCCGGGCAAGGTGGTGTCGTTCGCGGTTCAAGCAGGAGACCAGGTAAAACCCGGGCAAGTGCTGGCCATCATGGAAGCGATGAAAATGGAGCACACGCTCACCGCACCTGCCGACGGTGAGGTGCTGGAATTGCTCTATGCGCCTGGCGATCAGGTGGCCGAAGGCGCAGAACTGCTTCGACTCTCTTCATGAAAATACTCAATTGCCAATCCGACACCAAGACCGAACCCTGGTTGCAGGGCTTGCGCGAAGCGCTGCCGGGTGCGGAGGTTATTGACTGGACACCCGGCGCTCCATTGGCCGATTACGCCGTGGTGTGGGCGCCTCCCCAGCAGATGCTCGACGAGCAAACGCAACTCAAGGCGCTGTTCAACACCGGGGCGGGCGTGGACAAATTGATGGCGCTCAACATCCGACCTGAGGTGGCCGTGGTGCGACTCGAAGATGCTGGCATGGGGGTGCAGATGGTCGAGTACGTGCTTCACGCCGTGACCCGTCACTTTCGTGAACTCGGGGCCTACGAACAGGCACAGACCGAGGCACGCTGGGCCTACCGCAAGCCATTGCGCCGCTCGGCCTACCCCATCGGGGTGCTGGGTCTGGGGGTGCTGGGTCAGCAGGTGGCCCAAGGCCTGGCGGCATTTCAATACCCCATCAACGGCTGGAGTCGGACCCCGCGTGACGTACCAGGGGTGCGGTGTTTTCATGGCGACCCAGGGTTGCAGGCGTTTTTGGCTGCATCCCGTTTCCTGGTGTGTCTGTTGCCGCTCACCCCCGACACAGAAGGCCTGCTCAATCGAGAGACCTTGTCGCGCTTGCAGCCTGGGGGCTATCTGATCAACGTAGCCCGAGGCGGGCATCTGGTGGATCAGGACTTGCTGGATCTGCTGGAGAGCGGGCATCTGGCCGGTGCCACCCTGGACGTGTTTCACACCGAGCCCTTGCCAACAGACCATCCTTTCTGGCGCCACCCCCGGATCTCGGTGACACCGCATACGTCAGCCCGCACCTTGCGCGATGAAACCATCGCCCAGATTGCTGGCAAACTCCAGGCTTTGGCGGCTGGCGCTTCTGTCTCCACCCTGGGTGGTGTGGTCGATCGGCAGCGAGGTTACTGACATGATGCCTTCCCGCGTTTCCCTCCTTGAATCAGGCCCTCGCGATGGCTTGCAAAACGAAGCTCAGCCCGTGGCAGCGGCCACCAAGATCGAATTGGTTCATCGGCTTCAAGCCGCGGGTCTTCGCAACATCGAGGTGACGAGCTTCGTGTCACCCAAGTGGGTGCCCCAGATGGCCGACAACGCCGAGGTGATGGCGGGCCTTCAACGCCAGGCTGGCGTGCGCTATTCAGTGCTCACCCCCAACCTCAAAGGTTATGAGGCGGCGGTGTTGTCACAGCCAAACGAAATCGTGGTGTTCACGGCGGCCAGTGACGCGTTTTGTCAGCGCAACCTCAACTGCACAGTCGCCGAGAGCATCGAGCGCTTTGAACCGGTGGTGCAGGCGGCCCGGACAGCAGGCATTCATGTGCGCGGTGTCATTTCCACCACGGTGGGTTGTCCCTACCAGGGGGAGGTGGCGCCTTCAGCCGTGGCAGACGTGGCGCGTCGCATGAAGGCCCTGGGCGTTGAGCATCTGGGGGTGGCCGACACGATGGGTGTGGGCACGCCCCGCAAGGTGCAGGCCGCGATGGAGGCCGCCCTGCAGCACTTCGATCTCGATGCTGTGTCGGGCCACTTCCATGACACCTATGGGCAGGCGCTGAGCAACACGCTGGCTTGTCTGGAGATGGGGGTGTGGCAATACGACTCGTCGGTGGCGGGGCTGGGGGGGTGTCCGTATGCCAAGGGTGCCACGGGCAATGTGGCCACCGAGGACGTGGTATTCATGTTGCACGGCATGGGCATCGAAACGGGCATTGAGTTGGATGCCCTGGTGGACGCGGGCGACTTCATCTGTGCTGCCTTGGGACGACCCACGTCCTCGCGGGTGGCCAAGGCTTTGATGGCGAAGCGCGCATGAGTGACATCACGCCGGGACTGGCGCAGCATGCCCTGCTGCGTCGTCGTCTGTATCAGGTACAGCGCCTGCCTGCGGGCGAATTTCTTCCTTCACCCTGCGTGTCGGTCTGCACCATGGACCCCGACTCGGGCTGGTGTCGGGGTTGTTTTCGTACCCTGGAGGAAATCGCTGATTGGGCCCTGCAATCACCGGAAGGGCAGCGCGCCATCTGGGACCGTGTGGCGCAGCGCATGACCCCGCCAACCGTGTAACGGTGGCCATGGCCTCGATACCCATCACCTTCTACCTGGACTTCATCAGCCCATACGCTTACCTTGCCTTTGAGACACTGCCGCGGCATCTGGCAGGCCTGAATGTCTCGGTGCGGTATGAGCCGATCTTGTTTGCAGGCCTGTTGAAACATCACGGGCAATTGGGTCCGGCTGAAATAGACGGCAAACGCGAGTGGACCTATCAGCAGGTGTTGTGGCAGGCGCGCGAGGCGGGTGTTCGGCTGGAGCTTCCCGCCCAACACCCCTTCAATCCACTGGCGTTGCTGCGACTGGCTCGGGCCTGCTCAGCCACCGGGGAGGTCGATCGCACCATGTGCGCCGTCGTGTTCCATCATGTCTGGTGCCATGGCGGCGAAGTTGCCGATGACATCGATCGCCTCGACAAACTGGTGGCGCAATGCCAACCTGTCCGAAGCCCCCACGATCCGACGGTCAAGCAATCGCTGATCGATGCGACGCAGGCCGCTATTGAGCGGGGGGTGTTTGGTGTGCCCACCTTCGCCGTGCATGACCGCTTGTTCTGGGGCTGTGACTCGCTACCCATGTTGCGGCAGTATGTGAGCGGCGATGCCTGGTTTGACACAGACCGGCAACAGGTGGCTCAGGTAGCGTCAGGCGTGAGGCGAACCCGCGGAGCGACTTGATCGGCGGGTCTGGTGAGTTCATCGCCTGAAGTCCCACATTGTTTAGCGTTATTGCATCAGCGGCGGTGGTTTCGTTGTCAAGAGCACTACCGTTTTTAAGCAGAGATGATCGAATCACAACGCTGTGCCGGCATGTAAGCAGTGGTTGTCAGAACTGGGTCAGATAAATAGACCATAGTCTCGGCCATGCGCCAAGTCCGTCATGGCTTTGGCAACTTCAATATTCATGTTAGGTGATTCACGTAATGGCAACAGCACAAGAAACTCGGCCGATGACCCCAGAAGAGAAGAAGGTGATCTTCGCCTCCTCTCTGGGCACGGTGTTCGAGTGGTACGACTTTTATCTCTACGGTTCTTTGGCTGCGATCATTGCCAAGCAGTTCTTCAGCGGACTGGATGCTGGCTCGGCGTTCATCTTTGCGCTGCTCGCATTTGCTGCCGGTTTCATCGTGCGGCCCTTTGGTGCGCTGTTGTTTGGCCGACTGGGTGACATGATCGGTCGCAAGTACACCTTCCTGGTGACCATCCTGATCATGGGCGTGTCGACCTTCATCGTCGGTATCCTGCCCACCTACGCCAGCATTGGTGTGGCCGCCCCGATCATTTTGATCTGCTTGCGTTTGCTGCAAGGTTTGGCGCTGGGCGGTGAGTACGGTGGCGCGGCCACCTACGTGGCCGAGCATGCTCCGCACGGCAAGCGTGGCGCCTACACCGCCTGGATCCAGACCACCGCGACGCTGGGCTTGTTCCTGTCGCTGATGGTGATTCTGGGCACTCGGACCATCACGGGCGAGGCCGCCTTTGCCGATTGGGGCTGGCGTGTGCCGTTCATTGTCTCCATCGTCCTGTTGGGTGTGTCGGTCTACATCCGCTTGTCGATGAACGAGTCGCCGGCCTTCCAGAAAATGAAGGCCGAGGGCAAGACCTCCAAGGCGCCGCTGTCCGAGTCCTTCGGTCAATGGAAAAACCTCAAGATCGTGATTCTGGCGCTGGTGGGCTTGACCGCTGGTCAGGCCGTGGTGTGGTACTCCGGGCAGTTCTACGCCCTGTTCTTCCTGACGCAGTCGTTGAAGGTCGATGGCGCCACTGCCAACCTGTTCGTGGCCGCCTCGCTGATCATTGGCACACCCTTCTTCATCATCTTCGGTTCGTTCTCGGACAAGGTCGGTCGCAAGCCCATCATCATGCTGGGCTGCTTGCTGGCCGTCCTGACCTACTTCCCGGTGTTTGAAGCGCTGACCAAAGCCGCCAACCCCGACTTGCATGCCGCCCAGCAAAAGAGCAAGGTGGTGGTTCAGGCGGATCCGGCTGAGTGCTCGTTCCAGTTCAACCCGACCGGTACCGTCAAGTTCACCAGCTCGTGCGATATCGCCAAGCAGAAGCTGGCCGCCAACTCGGTGAGCTACTCCAACGAAGCCACGCCGGGCAAGTCCGCTGTGATCAAGGTGGGTGATAACTCCATCAACGTGGTGCCCACCGCTGACGAGATCAATGCGGCCAAGGAAGCGGCTGCTGCCAAGCTCGAAGAGCTGAAGGCCGCCAGCCCGGTGGATGAGACCGCCGTCAAGGCCGCCGAAGAGCGCGTGAAGGTGCTGTCCGATGACAAGCGCAACAAGGATGCCATGCTCACGGCTGCCCTGGCCAAGGAACTCAAAGCAAGCGGCTATCCCACCAAAGCCGATCCGGCCAAAGTGGACAAGGTCATGGTCATCATCATCCTGACCTACCTGGTGATTCTGGTGACCATGGTGTACGGCCCCATTGCAGCCATGCTGGTGGAAATGTTCCCCACCCGTATCCGTTACACCTCCATGTCGCTGCCCTACCACATTGGTAACGGTTGGTTCGGCGGCTTACTGCCCACCACCGCGTTCGCCATCGTGGCGCAGACCGGCAACATGTACAACGGCTTGTGGTATCCGATCATCGTCGCCGGCATGACCTTCGTCATCGGCATGCTGTTCGTGAAGGAAACCAAGGACGTGGATATTTACGCCAACGACTGAGTCTGTAAGCTACCTGGAGATTGAGCTATGTGGAAGATTGCCCTGGGATTCATCGTCTTTGCCGCCCTGGCCTTGTTTGTCATCATGAAGGGGGGCGACTCCCTGGATATGAGCGGCGAAAAGCACGGCGCGGAAGCCACCCACGCGCCGACGCCGGCCCCAGCAGCGGCTCCTGCCGCGCCCCCCGCGGCTGAGGCCTCGGCTCCTGCACCGGCTGCAGCGCCCGCGAAGTAAGCTCCGCGATGCGGCCGACACCGCCCCTGAATACCCGGGCGGTGTCCTGTGTCACAAGGGACTGCCTAGAATGGTTGCCCCACCCACGACACAACCATCGTAGCCGCCATGACCCAGGGACTTATCCGCCTGCGAGGCGTTCGCCAGCACAACCTCAAGAACCTGGACCTCGACATCCGCACCGGTGAACTGACTGTGGTCACCGGACCCAGCGGCTCAGGTAAATCCAGCCTGGTCTTCGACACCCTCTATGCGGAGGGACAGCGCCGCTACGTCGAAACCTTCAGCGCCTACGCGCGCCAGTTCCTCGATCGCATGGATCGCCCCGCGGTGGACCGCGTCGAGGGTGTCCCTCCGGCCATCGCCATCGACCAGACCAACCCGGTGCGCAGTTCGCGCTCCACGGTGGGGACGATGACCGAACTCAACGACCACCTGAAGCTGATGTTTGCCCGCGCGGCGCAGTTGTTTGACCGACAGACCGCACGACCCGTTCAGCATGACACCGCAGACTCTATTTATGAAGAGTTGCAGGCCCGTGCGGCCGGCACAGACCCACGGCTGGTGGTGACCTTTCCGGTGGAGTTGCCGGCCAACACCTCGGCCGAGGACATTGAGCAGTGGCTGAGCGCCAGCGGCTTCACCCGTGTGCAGGCCCAACGTGAGGTGGCCACCCCCACTGGCCCGCGCCAGGTGCTCGATGTGGTGGCCGACCGTTTTCGTCTGAGCAATGCCGAGCGCGTGCGCGTGATGGAGGCCCTGGAAACCGCGATCAAGCGCGGCAGTGGTCGGGTGAGCGTGTATGTTACGGGTGATGAGGGGCAGGCCGAGACGGTGTGGAAGTTCTCCACCGGATTGCACTGCCCTGAGAGTGACCTGCGCTACGCTCAGCCCACGCCGTCCATGTTCTCGTTCAACTCGCCCGCCGGGGCGTGCGAGACCTGCCGCGGCTTTGGCCGCGTGATTGGGGTGGATTACGGGTTGGTCATTCCCAACGACAAGCTGACGCTTCGCGCGGGCGCTATCAAGACCATCCAGACCCCCGCCTGGTCTGAGTGCCAGGATGACCTGATGCGCCATGCCGAGAAGGCAGGCATTCCGCGTGACACACCCTGGAACAAACTCACCCCTGAGCAACAGGGCTGGGTGATCAACGGCTCGCCCAACTGGAATGGCAAGTGGAACCAGCAGTGGTACGGCATCAAGCGCTTCTTCGAATACCTCGAGAGCAAGTCCTACAAGATGCACATCCGGGTGCTGCTGTCCAAGTACCGCAGTTACACGCCCTGCCAGGTGTGCGGTGGTGCTCGGCTCAACGCAGACAGTTTGCTGTGGCGGGTGGGGTCGCGTGAACAGGCCGACGCTGTCTTGCCGCCTGCGGCGCGCTTTTTGCCCAAAGGCGTGGCCTGGAGCCGTGAGCAACTGGAGTCGCTCCCCGGGCTGAGCCTGCATGATTTGATGCTCATGCCCATCGAGCGTTTGCGAAGCTTCTTTGACAGCATGCCCTTGCCACAGACAAGTGGCGCACCCGCAGAGCAGGTGGCCTTGCAATTGTTGCTCGACGAAATCCGCACCCGGTTGCGTTACCTGTGCGACGTCGGCATTGGGTATTTGTCGCTGGACCGGCAAAGCCGCACCCTCAGTGGCGGTGAGGTGCAGCGCATCAATCTCACCACGGCGCTGGGCACTTCCCTGGTCAACACCTTGTTCGTGCTGGACGAACCCAGTATTGGCCTGCACCCGCGCGACATGGCGCGTATTACGGAGGCGATGCACCGATTGCGTGATGCGGGCAACACCCTGGTGGTGGTGGAGCATGACCCGGCGGTGATGATGGCGGCGGATCGTGTGATCGACATGGGGCCGGGACCTGGCGAGCGGGGCGGTCAGATCGTGTTCGATGGTCCGGTCGAGTTGCTCAAGCAGGCCGACACCCTGACCGGGGCGTACCTGGGTGCGCGTAAGCAGGTGGGCATGGGATTCAAACGGGCGGTGACCGATGCCACGCCCCGCCTGGTGTTGGAGGGCGCACGTGAGCACAATCTGCGCAACCTGGCGATTGAGTTTCCCTTGCAGCGCCTGGTGTGCGTCACCGGCGTCAGCGGTTCGGGCAAGTCCACCCTGATCCAGGACATCCTGGCCCCAGCGCTCATGCGCCACTTTGGTCATGCCACCGAAACACCCGGTGCGCACGATCGCTTGTTGGGCGCCGACCACCTGAGCGAGGTGGTGTTTGTGGACCAATCCCCCATTGGTAAGACGGCGCGTTCCAACCCGGTGAGCTATGTGGGCGCGTGGGACGCCATTCGCGAACGTTTTGCCACCACCGCGCTGGCCAAACAGCGAGGCTATACCGCCTCCAAATTCAGTTTCAACAGCGGCGATGGTCGATGCCCGACCTGCGGCGGCTCGGGCTTTGAACACGTCGAGATGCAGTTTCTGAGCGATGTGTATTTGCGTTGCCAGGATTGCGAGGGGCAACGCTACCGACCCGAGATTCTCGAGGTCAAGCTCGAGAAAACCCGCCAGGGCAACTCGCGCCTGTTCAGTGTGGCAGATATCTTGTCGCTCACTGTCAGTGAGGCTGCGCAGTGGTTTGCCGACGATCGCGACGTGCTTCGCGCCTTGCAGCCCATCGTTGATGTGGGGCTGGAATATGTCAGGCTCGGGCAGCCTGTTCCCACCCTGAGCGGCGGTGAAGCCCAGCGGCTGAAGTTGGCGGGATTCCTGGCTGAGGCGGCTAAGTCGGCGGCCAGCAGTCGCCAACCCCTGGCACGCAAGGGCACTTTGTTTATGTTTGATGAGCCCACCACGGGCCTGCATTTTGACGACATCGCCAAGCTGATGCGCGCCATGCGGCGCTTGCTCGAAGCGGGCCACTCGTTGATCGTCATCGAGCACAACCTGGATGTGATGCGTGCCAGCGACTGGTTGATCGATCTTGGGCCTGAGGGCGGCGAGGCTGGCGGCTGGTTGGTGGCGGAGGGTTCGCCCGAGGAAGTCCGTCAGCATCCCACCTCGCACACCGGACGCGCCTTGCGTGAGTATGCACAGGCGATGGGCGAAGCCCATGGCGTCGGCGAATTCGATCCGGCCACCTTGCAGCGCCTGACACCGTCGATCAGCGCACCAGCGCATCAGCCCAGGGCCGCCGTGCGCGTTCAGGATGCCTTGCACGCGGCACCGCCCGATGCGATTCGTATCCTGAATGCCAAAGAGCACAACCTCAAGAGCCTGAGTGTGGATGTGCCGCGCGGCAAGTTCAACGTGATCACCGGGGTGAGCGGCTCCGGCAAATCGACCCTGGCCTTTGACATCCTGTTCAACGAAGGGCAACGCCGCTATCTGGAGAGTCTGAATGCCTATGCGCGCAGCATCGTGCAGCCTGCTGGTCGTCCGGAGGTGGACGCGGTGTATGGCATTCCGCCCACCGTGGCCATCGAGCAGCGTTTGTCGCGCGGTGGACGCAAGTCCACGGTGGGCACCACCACCGAGGTGTGGCACTTTCTGCGCCTGTTGTATGTGAAGCTCGGCACGCAACATTGCATTCATGATGGGGCGGCGGTGCAACCGCAATCGGCGGACAGCATTGCGGCACAACTGATGCGGCAGTTCAAGGGGCAGCACATCGGCTTGTTGAGCCCGTTGGTGGTCAACCGCAAGGGCGTCTACACCGAGCTGGCCGACTGGGCGCGTCCGCGTGGCTACACCCACTTGCGGGTGGACGGGCAGTTTCTGCCGACCCAGGGCTTCCCTCGTATTGATCGATTCAAGGAGCACACCATCGAATTGCCGGTGGCCAGCCTGGACATCACGCCAGAGAACGAATCGCTGCTGCGCCAGTCCTTGACACAGGCGCTGGAGCACGGCAAGGGGGTGGTACATGTGCTAAGCCACCTCATCGGCTTGCAGGCCGCCATGATGGCGGGCAGCTCCACAGTGGATATTGGGCGTCTGGAGGTGTACTCCACCAAGCGGGCCTGTCCGGTGTGTGCTACTTCTTACACGGAGCTCGATCCACGTCTGTTTTCCTACAACAGCAAGCACGGCTGGTGTCCGGACTGTGTGGGCACGGGTCTGCGTCTCTCGCGAGAGCAACGCAAATTGCTGGACGACTCGGTCCGTTCAGACGATCAAAAGGGTCGCGAGCAGACCTTTGCCGAGCCGGAGGTGGAAGACCTGGTCGACACCGTCTGCCCCACCTGCCAGGGCACGCGGTTGAACGAGACGGCGCGCGCGGTGAAGTTTGCGGGCATCGGCATTGCCGATATTGCCCGCCAGAGTGTGCAAGACATCCGCCAGTGGCTGGACAGCTTGCGTTTGACCGGACGCGAGGCGGATATCGCGCGCGATTTGTTGCCTGAAATCCGCAGCCGACTGGAGTTCCTGGACCAGGTGGGCCTGGGCTACCTCACGCTGGACCGAGGCGCGCCCACGCTGAGTGGCGGTGAGGCCCAGCGCATCCGATTGGCGGCCCAATTGGGCAGCAACTTGCAGGGAGTGTGCTATGTGCTGGACGAACCCACCATCGGTCTGCATGCCCGCGACAACCAGATCTTGTTAAACGCCTTGCAGCAACTCAGTGACAAGGGCAACACCCTGGTGGTGGTGGAGCATGACGAGGACACGATTCGTCATGCCGATCACATCATCGACATTGGACCCAGCGCCGGCAAGCGGGGGGGGCGGTTGATCGCCCAAGGCACGGTGGATGACCTGACCGCGCAGTCCGAGTCGCAAACTGGGCGGTACTTGCTGCACGCCATCCGGCATCCGCAACAGGTACGGCGCACCATGTCAGCGACCGACCCGGCCATGCCGGTTCTCTCTGTGCAAGGTGCTGGCTTGCATAACTTGCAACAAGTGAGTGTGGACGTGCCGCTCAAGCGACTGGTGGCGATCACCGGGGTGAGTGGTTCGGGCAAATCCACCCTGGCTCGTGATGTTTTGCTGGCCAATGTGCAGGCGGCAGTGTCGGCACGACGCACACCCACCTGGGTGGGGTGTCAGGGCTTGGTGGGCTGGCAACAGGTGGACCGTGTGCTGGAGGTGGATCAAACACCGATCGGCAAGACGCCGCGCAGTTGTCCGGCCACCTACATCGGCTTTTGGGACACCATCCGCAAGCTGTTTGCTGAGACCCTCGAAGCCAAAGCACGTGGCTATGGTCCGGGACGCTTCAGCTTCAACACCGGTGAAGGCCGCTGCCCTTCTTGCGAGGGCCAGGGCATGCGCACCATCGAGATGAGCTTCCTGCCCGATGTGAAGGTGCTGTGCGAAACCTGCCATGGCGCGCGCTTCAATCCGGAGATGCTGGCAGTGAGTTGGCGCGGCAAGAGCATCGGCGAGGTGTTGCAGATGGAGGTCGATGAGGCGGTGGAATTTTTTGCCTCGATGCCCACCATCAGCCATCCGTTGCAACTGCTCAAGGATGTGGGCCTGGGTTATCTGACCCTGGGGCAACCCTCACCCACGCTGAGCGGTGGCGAGGCGCAGCGCATCAAGTTGGTGACCGAACTCAGCAAGGTGCGCGACGACATTGGCCGGCGTGGGCAAAAAGCGCCGCATACCCTCTATGTGTTGGACGAACCCACGGTGGGTTTGCACATGGCCGATGTGGACAAGCTCATCAAGGTGTTGCATCGTCTGGTCGATGGCGGTCACAGCGTGGTGGTGATCGAGCATGACCTGGACGTGATTGCCGAAGCCGACTGGATCATCGACCTGGGTCCTGAAGGCGGGCAGGGCGGTGGACGCGTGGTGGCGGCAGCAACGCCCGAAGACGTGGTGCGGATAGGGACGCACACCGGACGGGCGCTCAAGCCCGTGCTGGCGCGCCAATAATCACGCCAGTTCAGCCACCCCAGTGAGCCACCCCAGTGAGCCACCACGTCAAGTGACTCATCGGGTGTGAGCCAGCATCAGCGCTTGAGCAGCAGCTGGGCAACTTCCCAAAATCCGCGGCCGCGTTCGCTGGACGTGATGTAGCGCGGCGAATGCTGCAGTTGATCCGCAAAACGGCGGATATTGGCCACGCCCACGCTGTGCGGAAACCGTTGGAACATCACCTGATCGTTGGTGGAGTCGCCCACATACACCCAGCGATCCAATTCCTGGGTGAGATCGCGGCCCAGCAATTCATGTGCGATCCAGCACGCGCCGGAAAACTTGTCGTGCTGCCCAAACCAGCCGTTGATGTGAATGCTGCTGACCGTGGCGTTCATGCCCTCGCGCTGCATGAGGCGAACCACGGCCTCAATGGCCGGTACAGGCAGGTGGGCGAACTCGCTGTGGTCGATGGCGATATCGGTCTCCCGGCCACCGCTGTCACGGGCGCGTGCGGCCCCTGGGATGTCCTGCTCGATGCGCGCCAACACGGCCTGCATGCGCTGAAAATTCGCGGCGCGCGCGCGTGCCTCCTGGATGTAGAGCCGTTTCAGCGACGAGGCCGATGGTGGATGAACCCTGGCGTCGTCGTTGTTGACTGGGGCGGCACTCTCGGGGCCAGGCGCCACCAGGGCCACCGCGCCGTTTTCAGCGACGATGGCATCCACGGGCCAGGATTGAGCCAAGGGCTCGCTCCACCCCACCGGTCGACCGGTGATGGCAATGACGTGCAAGCCTTGAGCTTTCAATTCCGCCAGCGCCTGCAAAGCCGGAGGCGTGATGGCGCCCTCGGTGGTCAGCGTGTCGTCAATGTCGGTGAACACGCCCACGATTTGCTCGCGTTCGGTTGCGGGCCAATCGTGCAAAGGCAGTGGAGCGAAAGCCATCTAAGGGTCAGCCGGCCGACCCCAGCGACAAGCCAGCGTGCTCGCGCAGCGGATGGAAGTGGATCTTGGGGAATCGCTCCTGCGCCAGTCTGACGTCGTAAGGCGAGGTGCACAAATACGCCAGCGTGTTGGCGGCATCGAGGGCCAGCCGCTGCGGGTAGGCGTGGGTGAACTCGCGCAATTCTGCAGGCGTGTCCGCCGTGATCCAGCGCGCGCCGGTGTACTGGCTGCTCTCCAGTCGCACGTCGCAGTCGTACTCGGTTTTCAGGCGGTGCTGCACCACTTCAAATTGCAGTTGACCGATAGCGCCCAGCAACATAGCGCCGCCGATCTCGGGCTTGAATACCTGAATGGCCCCTTCCTCGCCCAACTGCGCCAGGCCGGTTTGCAGTTGTTTGGTGCGCAGCGGGTTCTTGAGAATCACCGTCATGAACAGCTCGGGTGCGAAGAACGGCAGTCCGGTGTATTGCAGCGAGGCGCCGTCGGTGATGGTGTCACCCAGCTGGACGCCGCCATGGGTGGTGAAGCCAATGATGTCGCCCGCAAACGCCTCTTCCACGGCTTCACGTCGCTGGCTGAGGAAAGTCACCACCGAGGTTGGACGTAATTCCTTGCTGGTGCGTTGCACCTTGAGTTTCATGCCGGGCTTGTACTGGCCCGACGCCACGCGCACAAAGGCAATGCGGTCGCGGTGCGAGGGGTCCATGTTGGCTTGCACCTTGAACACCACGCCGGAGAACAGGGCGTCCTCGGGTTGTATGGTTTTCTCGACCGCTGCTTGGTTGACCACCAGGGAACTTGTGCGTGGACGCGGCGACGGCGCCAGATCGACCAGGGAGTCCAGCACCTCCATCACGCCGAAGTTGTTCACCCCCGAGCCAAAAAACACGGGCGTCTGGCGTCCGGCCAGAAATGCCTCGGGGTCGAAGGCGGGAGAGGCGCCAGTGGCCAGTTCCATGCTCTCCATGGCCGTGGACCACTCGTGGCCAAAGCGTTCGGCCAGGTTGGCCTGCTCGGTCAGCGGAATGGTTTCAAAGTCCTGCGGGCGTCGCTCGCTGCCGGACTCAAACACCGTCATGGCCTGGGTGCGCAGGTTGATGATGCCGCCAAACGACTTGCCTTGTCCCACGGGCCAGGTCATGGGCACGCAGGGCATGCCCAACTCACGTTCGACTTCGTCGAGGATGTCCAGCGGGTCGCGCACCTCGCGGTCCATCTTGTTGACGAAGGTGATGATGGGCGTGTCGCGCTGACGGCACACCTCGATCAGGCGGCGGGTCTGCGCTTCCACGCCATTCGCCGCATCGATCACCATCAGGGCCGAGTCCACGGCGGTCAGGACGCGGTAGGTGTCTTCGGAGAAGTCTTTGTGCCCCGGTGTGTCAAGCAGGTTGATGACGTGGTCGCGATACAGCATCTGCATAACCGAGGACGCCACGGAAATGCCGCGCTGCTTTTCGATTTCCATCCAGTCGCTGGTGGCGTGGCGGCTGGCCTTGCGGGCTTTGACGGAACCGGCGATTTGGATCGCGCCCGAGAACAGCAGCAGCTTCTCGGTCAGCGTGGTTTTACCCGCATCGGGGTGGGAGATGATGGCAAAGGTGCGCCGTCGGCGCACTTCTTCGAGAAGAGACGTCATGAGAAATTTCCGGGGAGGCCTGCATCATAGCTTCTGCGGCTGACGGCAGCCGGGGTGGAAATTCCAGCAACGGTTGTACCGCGTGCACCAGGGGTTCCGCTCGCAAGGGCTTGTCGAGCAGCACGTCCAGGCCGGCGCGGTGACAGGCCAGCAGGTGGTCCGGGGTTCGTTCGCTGGTCATGGCAACCGCGGGAATGCGGGGGCGAGGACTGACCCAGCGCTCGCGCCGGGTTGGGGTCTGGAGCAATTCAAGGCCAAAACCGTCGGGCAATTGCAAATCGAGCAGCATCAGGTCGTAGTGGCGTTCAGCCAGAAAGGCTCGGGCCCAGTGCAGGCTGTTGGCTTCTTCGACCACACAGCCCGGCCAGGTGTATTGAAAAATCACTCGAGCGCACAGCCGGTGTACCGCGTGATCGTCGACCACGAGCAGGCGTGGTGTTGTGGAAGTGGAGGGCGCCATGGGGGAGTCTCGACAAGGTATGGACGCGCAATAACACCATTTCCCTATGGTCATCGACAATCCTGTTTTTTGGGTAGTCATCGCAAATTGGTTAGAATACCCAACAACCGAGGAGCGCTGCAGCCTGCACCCATTCACACGCAGGCGAGGCTCGGATCTTTATCCAACTGCGCTCACCCACTGTCGACGTGAGGTGAGCACCTCGGGTTTGTCCCAGGCTG
>Ga0255087_1000103_pt1 | contig 38478 bp, 63 predicted proteins | sample Colum_Miss_RepA__FD_188561 | JGI IMG/M metagenome (GOLD analysis project Ga0255087, IMG submission 188561) | Freshwater microbial communities from Columbia River, Oregon, United States - Colum_Miss_RepA_8d | ecosystem: Environmental > Aquatic > Freshwater > River | place: USA: Oregon | collected...
ACCCAGCAAGAACTCATCGACAAAGCCGCTGACATTCGCGCTCGCTTTCCGTATCAGGAGTAAGCGATGAAAACATCAGATCGCGGCATCGAACTCATCAAGTCTTTTGAAGGCTGCAAGCTCCAGACCTATCACTGCTCGGCTGGCGTGGCGACCATCGGATACGGTCACACCGGCAAGGACGTGCGACCAGGCATGGTTATTACGCAGGAAACAGCAGAGAAACTGTTGCGTCAGGATCTGGCACGATTCGAGGCCGGTGTCGCCAAATCAGCGCAGAAAACCACTCAGGGGCAATTCGATGCGCTCGTTAGCTTTGCTTTCAATCTTGGTCTTGGCGCTCTCTCTGGTTCTACACTGCTGAAAATGCACAATGATGGAAAATATAGTGAAGCCGCTAAGCGGTTCCCCCAGTGGGACAAGGCCGATGGCACGCACAATGGCAAAGACGATGACGGCGATGGCTTGATTGATGAGGCTGGCGAGAAGCAGCGATTGACTGGTCTAACGCGCCGTCGCGAAGCTGAGGCTAAGCTCTACGCGTCGTGATACACTAAACCAACACTAAGCACGCGCCGTTTACTTAAAATAACGGCACAGATTCTGCAAGATAGAGGTATCAAATGCGGCCGGAGCGCAACGTGGAATCAATGGCAGTCGAGATTCAGCATTTACAGCAAGGCCAAAGCAGGATTGAATCCAGCATTGATAAGTTGTCCGACAAGCTCGACGGCGTTGGCCAAGCACTCACTTCGCTGATCCGCCTCACTGAAAAACACGATGCTTTGACAGACCGCGTGAAGAACCTTGAGGAAGAATCGAAATCCCGTGAGGATGTCGCCCATCGCGGCGAGGCTTACATGTCGGCGGCAAAATATCTATTTCCCTTTGCCTTAGTTGTCATGAGTTCGTTTATCGGTTGGCTAGTTACTCGCGTTGATGGCCATGACGATAAAATCCACCAGATCGAAGTCAAAGAAGCAGAGGTGCATAAATGAATATCCTGAAAACCTACGCAAAGCAGCCCAGCACATGGCGCGGTCTTGCGCTGATCCTATCGGCCTTCGGCATCGTTATTGATCCTGAGCTTGCCGGTCAAATCGGCGTTGGCGTTGCCGGTGCTATCGGTCTTTACGAGACGGTCAAGAATCGCCCGTAAGATAGTCGGGCTGCTCGCTATCACGGCGGCAGCCCTTCGCCTGTCTATCCAATGCGTTCTGCTTCGGCGCGCATCTCAGCTTCGGTGTGAGACTTGCCCAGCAGCGCGGCATCTGTCTCGTGGCGATTCGAGTACGTGGCCACAGCCGTGCCATCGAACGCAGCCTGACGCGCCTGCATGTACGCTTTGCCAAGACGACGCGGAATCTCAATAAGTTCCTCTGGTGTGCGGTAGATCATTTTTAATGCGCACTATTTGAAATTGCAATGATTCGGCTTGTTAAAGCAAAATCATATGCTTCCATTGCGCCAAGCTGTGCAGTCATTGCTGATCGTATTTCATGAGGCTGCTGCTCAAAAGAATCTGTTTCAAGAAATGCAGCCAGCTTAACTTTTCGATCACGAAGCTGATCCAACTCTTCTTTCATGCGAATGAAAAACGGTTGATTTGTAATGTCTGTCATGGTTTTTACTCTACTGTTGGTTTAGGTTTTTTCATCGGCGGCGTTGATATTGCCCGCTCCCAGTCCCAACCCTTGACGAGTCGGTTAATCACGAGCGGTGCGCTCATATCGTAGCCATGTCGCTTGAGCCAAGACGCGACGCTAGAACCGTCTGGCGTTAACTGGCCTTGCGGTCGCAGCGCAGAGAACCCAGCGTCACGGCGGTAGTATTTTGCCAGATTATGCGTCAGGCCGATCTCTTGACCGGCCTCGTACAGTTTGCGACCGGCAAGCACTTGCTGGTGCAGCCAGACGCCAGGGTCTTTGCCGAGTTGCAGGGTTAGGCGGCGGCGGGTGTTCACTTGAACTTCTCCGAAAAAACCATATCACGCCTGCGCCACGAGTGTACTTCTTTCCAGTACCACTTGCGCTCGCCAGCGTGCATGTAGCACTGCGGAAAGGTCGGCTCATTGGAATGGCTCAGGAAGTTATCCAATCGCATCCCAAGGCGCGATGCACAGCCCTCTGCGCTGCATAGCACGGCGTTTGCCTGCTTATCCGTGCCAAGGTACGGCACAGCCTCCGGTCTTCGCGTGGCGGTCTTAATTTGGCCGCCATTGGCTAGGAATGCTTCGATCTCGTTGGTTAGGGGTTGTTTTAGGTGCGTGGGGCGCATTACTTGACTCGCTTGGCTTCGTGGGCGGCTATGGCGGCTCGAATCCCATCAATCACACTCCATTCCTTTGATCGGCGGAGACCTGCGGCGTATGATTCTAATGCCTCTTTGTCAGTTAGCTCGGCATCTGGCGCCGCTTTTGCCATCGTTTCGTACAAGTCACGCATGTAGTGCGACCATCCGTTTTGGCCTGATACGGTCACATTCAGCGCAAACGCGACAGCTGCATCAATCATTGCTTGGGTTGGTGTTTCTGGTAGTAATTTCATCTCGCCATCGCCTCCCAGCGCACGCGGATTAAACCGCCTTCAGTGTTGTGTAGTGGTCTTAGTTGGTCGTGAACAACATCGGCAAGCTCAGACACAAGGCACGGCTCTTCGGTTCGGAAAACCATGCGCTCCGTGCTGATCTGCGTGGTGGCGTGCAGAACGATAGTCCACATGCGCCGGTTGCCGTTGTGTTTGCCGTTAATGATTAGCCGATTGGTGGCCGTGTCGAATATGGCTTTCATTTGCAACCACGCTTAGCTATCTCTCGCTCGATGTACCACACAGCCTTGCGCATATCCTCAATGGCGTCTGCTTTCAAGTCAGCACGCCAGAGGTACTTAATAGCATTACCCAAATTAAACCCCATGTGTTCAGTCACCTGAATGCACTCAATGCCAGACGGGTGGCTGGTGTAGTGAGTCGGGTGGTTTACGGGGTCTGGATCATGATTTACTTTCCTAAACCGATCATATTGCTCTCTTAATGCGTCATCAATCATTTTCATCTCTCCAATCCGCAAGAACACGCTGCACCCATATTCACAGCACATGCACCCCAGTGGTTCTTAATATCCGTGCGTGGATAAATCTTCTCCAGCACATCGCCCCAATCTGGCACGAGGAACTCAGGCGCATCTAAGATGCACTGCGGCTCCATGTCCTGCGGATCTACATACAGAACCCACGGGCATCCGTTCTGATCAGCCTTCGCGCGCGCTTGGCGGCGTTTGTGGTCTAGGTCGGTCATGCTGGCTCGCCAATAGCAACTGCTGCAATGGCAAGAAAAAGCCAAAGCAATGAAAAGGCAATCATCCATCCTTTGTTTGACGCAGATCCGCCAACTAGCCAAATTGCATGTTTAATCATAAAAAACTGAAACCACGTCATGATTTAACTCCCACCGGCTCACAATCAATAATCCGCGCATCTTCGGGAATCAGCGCGGCTGCTTTATCCATCGCATCGCTGAAACTTGATGCGCTAACCTTCACGCGCTCAAGGCTCGTGCATTCTAATGGTGTCCAGTAGACTGCCCACATGGTAGTTACCTCTTGTTATTTGGTTTGCCGATCATACCAACTCAACACAGCAGATGATTACCGTCTGTCGGAATCCAGTATTTTTTCACTAAGCCCTGCACGCGCAACGCCTCGATCTCTAGCGGATCAAGCGGCGGCAATACATGCACCGTCAGTTTCCGCGCATGGCCTAGCTGCTTGCGCCAGTCACGAACCTGGCGAGCGTTAGGGATAATCCCCGTGTGTGCATAGTATTCCGCCTGTATCTCACGCGTACCGGCCTGCGCTTCGATTAGCGGCACGATGCACGCGATCTTAGTCCTCAGTGGTACGGCTGGCACGAGCTTGTCTCCATTCGTTAAATCCTTCGTTGCGCCATGCGGCGGCGGGGTCGTTTGCAGCGGCCTCGTTAATATAAGCCGCCATGAAAGCCGCCCAATTCGATGTGCCTGGCACTAGGTCGCGCATCGATGCCAGTAACGCGCCCTGCATGAGTGCAGATACCAGTGTCATTTGTCTCTCTCCGTTAGATTCCATTTCAGTCGATCAACACCACGAGTCCACCAGCCGTATGCGCCAATCATCAGTCGCTGTCCGGTGCGTGAGTATCGCTTGCGGTGAAAGTAACGCGGCATGCCGACAAGGAAAGTGTAACCGTCAAACAACGCGATGATTGGGCTGCTTGGCCTGATTTTACGGACACGCATTTCGCGGGCGCGTGGGCAGAACTTGGTCATTTCACACCCCGCCTGGCTTCGTGGGCGGCGATGATGCGACGAGCTATTCCCACCCGGCACTCATCACATGGGCAGTTATTTGTTAATCCGTAGTCGGAAATAATCTCCTCATCCGTCAGCTCCACCACAGCGGCGGGTTGCTGGGCGAGGGCTTCGGCTGCCATTCCAAGTGCGGTCATAAGGTCGTCAAATTGATCCCCCCATTCCATCCCACCGCAATTGCGCTGAAGCACCACGGCGCGCAGCTTCTCTAACGCCTCACGCATCTTCTGTTCGCTTGTCACACCCATTTCTCACACTCCTGCATTAGCACATCGGCAACGGCCTTAGCCTCATCTGCGCGCTCAATCGCGGCGATGGTCTTGTTAAGCAGATCAGCCTTGGCCTGAGCCACAGCAAACGCTTGGCTGCTCATGGCTGGGCTAATCTCTGCACGGATGGATGCCGCCATAAGGCGCAGTTCGTCGATACTCATGCTGTCTCTCCGGTTGCTTTGGCGATGGCGGCGCGGGCTCGAACTCTAACTGGATCAGATTCGGATGCTGCAATGCCAGCGGTTCGCTCAATATCAATAAGCGCCTCCAACAACTCCGGCGCGGCGGCGATTAGGCGGGCGTTGGCGTTTTGCATTTCACTGTTTGCAAACTTTGACCAAGTTGGCTCAAACAAAATGGCATTTGAAACAACTTGCGACTCCATTAAGCAAATCTGAATATCCATGACTCCGCCTAAAATGTACTTAGGCACAGCATCACCATCACCATCAATGCGTCGGTCAATAACTTCCCAAGGCCCCGGCGTATGCTTACTCATGCTGTCACCCCGCCCAATGCGCCGTAGATCATCATCAAGCCAAGACCGGCGGAAATGCCGATCAAAGCTAACCACTCGAATGCTGTGTCGTGGTTATTCATTACAAGTACCCCGCTGCGTAGATTTTTGCGTCTGTTTTTGCGTCCTCAGCATCAAGCTCACGGGCGCGCTGGATCTTCTCAAGCTCGCGCATAATGTGGACATTGCAGGTCGGCAAGCACATCATGGCGAAAACCACGCCGATCTTTTGATCGTCCGGCATGTTGCTAATCGCATCCATCCAATCTTGCAAAGCCTTTAAGCTCCAGTAGTCGTCGTTCAAGTATGCTTCCGGATGCACCTTTTCAATGTCGCAGCAGAAGTCGCAGTGCAGCTCATCGTCAGCTACATCAAAGGCCAGCATTAAATCGTCATCAGTGAAAATCATTTTTGTCGCCCCGTTCTTATTTGGTAAAGCGATCATGCCGACTCGCTCAGTGGTGGTAAAGCGGATTCCGACGAACGGTAGGGCGTTGTGGATGGGTGGAGTTAGTGGCACTAGATATAGTGGGTTAACCCCACTGGTCGGCCATAGCATCGGCAATGCATTGGTAAGTTGTGCTGCGTAGCTTCCATCGGTCTGCGCTTGGCGGAAGGTAGTGCAGCCTCTGTCGCTCATTGTCTGGAAGTGCCATCATTGCTTGCTTAACATCATTTGTAGGCACAAGAAGCGGCAAGCCTTTAAGCCATAAGCAAGTAGCCTTTTGCTCCATGTGGCCAAACATCCAAGGCTGAATAACCTGGCTTTGTTTTATCCCGCCAATCCGCTCTTTTGCGTACTTGTGCATGATTGGGTTTTCAATCGCTATTCGTGGCACTGGCGCATCTAATAGCGCCTTAAAAAAGCCAGCACCATCATCCAGCTTTGACCATCGGCTATGATCTTTGTGTAGATGACAAACCCCACTGTTTGTTAGATAGGTACACGGCGGATGAGCAATCATCAAATCAAACTGCGCTAGGTCAAGATCAAACACATCGCCCTGATAATGCGGCCCAGGCGCGTCTGTCGGCAATAAATCACACGACATGGCGTCATGGCCACGGGCGATAAACGCGTCACGCACGCGCCCGCTGTATTCGCAGGCTATTAATACTTTCATAATCTCTCCAAATACCCGCCAATCGCATCAGGTCATGGCGGGGTCGGGGGTTTAAAGCAAAGACCCTTGCTCGGCAGTTTCTGCAAAGCGCTTGTCAGCCAGTTCGAGATTGATCTTCGCCTGCTTGAAGTAGCTGTCTTTCAGTTCAATACCGATTGCCTTACGGCCAAGTGATACCGGGCTGTAAACCTCGGAACCAACGCCCATAAACGGAGTTAGCACGACCTCGCCAGGGTTTGAATACAGTTCGATGATTCGATCAATAACATCGAGCTGCAAAGGGTGAACGTGCTTCTCGTCGTCCTCTTCGCGGCTGTCACGAAACGGCAGAACATTGTCGATACGGATGTCATCCCAAACGCTAGACGCGTAACGCTGCCAGATATAGTGCGACAGCTTGTTTGACTTCGGATCATCGTGGTCGGCATACATTGCGTTCAGCGTTGACCATAGCTGATCAGCGTTTAGCTCTGATTCGTTGGCGTTGTTCCATGCCTGTAAGATGTTTGGCAGAATCGGAGTCTCGCCGAAATACTTCTTCAGCCCGCACGGGTGCGTCACCGGCACGGCGTTGTCTCCCTTCTTGGTAAGGATAAGCACATAGTCAGGCATTGCTGTGAAGCATTGCGTTGAGTCCTCCACGATCAGCTTATGCATCAGGCTTTTGACCATCGTGCGCATTCGAACTTTCAGCGGCTCTTTCCAAATAGTGATTCGGTTACGGTACTGGAAACCGTATTTTTCGTGAATGCGGATAATTTCATGAGGAAAGTCCCACAGGTAGCACGAGTTGTCGAAAACATCGGTGCAATGCACAGCCGTAATGCGGCCAGGTTTTGTTACACGGGAAATCTCGCGAACCAAGAACTCGTACTGTTCAAGGAACTGTTCTTTAGATTCGCAGTTGCTGAAGTCGCGCTCGCTGCTGCTGTAATTGTAAAGGCCTGCAAACGGCGGGCTATACACAGACAAGTCAATTGATTCGTCTGGCAGTGTAGGCAATACCTCCATGCAGTCGCTATTGTAAATGGCGTAGTTGCTGGCGATAACTTGTTCTTTTGCGCTCATGATAAAAATCCTGGTAGTTTGACGGCCTTGTCGAAGGCCTTTGTTGTATGCGAGAAGTCGCGGTTTGCATTTGCCACGAGGTTTGAATACAACTCGATGGCCTTTTGTGTTTTCTGTTCAAGCGCTTCCATTACGCGCTCCTGGCCTTCGCTGATCACCATGTCGCATGTCACCGCGTTCTGCTGACCAAAGCGCCAGAATCGGCGTATCGCTTGGTAATACTGCTCGTAGCTCCAGGTCGGGAAGTAAACCGTGTGATTGCAGTGCTGCCAGTTCAGGCCCATCGAGGTCATCTTGGCTTTGGTTATCAACCGCTTGATTTCGCCATTGGCAAAAGCAATCAGCAACTCCTCTTTTTTGTCGATGCTCATACCGCCAATAATCTCGACAGCACTTGGATCTAACTCAGAAAGTAGACTTGATTCATCATTCAAGTTGCACCAGTAAACAGAGGTCTTGCCGCTGGCAAGCGCAACGGCCTGCTCGCACCGCTTCACGACAGTTAGTTTCTGTTCCTCGCGAACCTCCGTCATGGTCTTTGCTGGCATAGCAAATAGCGAAGCCTGGCCATCAATACACCATGTAGCGTCATTGTTAACCGTGTGCTTATTGGTATGCAGCGGCGGCAAATCATAACCGTCGTTGCTAAACCCAAGATCAGACGGGCGCTTGACCATGATCGACCACTGATTAACCCATGCAAAGAAGTCGCGCTCGGCATGTGGCTTAAGATAGAACTTCTCACCGATGTTGCGGTTATTTGAGTCAACGCTGTTCTGGTTCGACTTAAAGAACTTGCCTAGCATGTCCATGTAGCCCATGTAGCCCAATGCCTCTGAGCTATTTCCAAGCTCAATAAAGTCATTCGGCGATGGGGTGGCGGTTGAAAGCAATCGATACGGCACGCGCTTGATGAAGGCGAGAATCTCGTCCTTCGTCTTGCCCGCGAAGTTTTTCAGGATGCTGGACTCGTCAAGCATGACGCCAGCGAAGTCGTCAGGGTTAAGCAAGTGCAGACGCTCATAATTGCAGACGACGATCTTTTTAGTGAACTTACCGTCTTTGCTGTGCTCAATGTCATCAATGCCGATGCGTTCAGCCTCTTTAATAAACTGAAACGCAACGGCAAGCGGCGTCAGAATCAGCACCGGCCTATTGGTGTGCATAACGATATTCATCGCGACAGACAGCTGGATTAAGGTTTTGCCAAGGCCGGTATCAGCAAAAACACCGATACGGCCTTTGCGAACAGCGCGTGTGATTATTTCCTGCTGAAAATCAAACGCGCCATTCGGAATCCAGTTCGCCGCAAATCCAAAGTCGCCAGTGCTGTGGCGTTTGGATTGCAGAAACTCTGAATATTCAGACATCAAACCACCCCCATCGCCGCGCAGCCAATGACGCCGAACAGCAGGATCATCACTACTGCCCAGACGACGAAATAGGTAATAGCCGCTGACAGCTCACCCGTATGCAGCGGAAAGAACTTCGCATCAGGATTGGTCAGCCGATCCTCATACACGCGATTGACCATCGCTGGCACGAGAAAGAAAAACGGCAGCATAAATAATCCGGCGACAGGCACCAGTGACAATAAAAACACAAGGAAAATCCAGCCAGCCAACGCAGCATCGCCGCGCAGTAATACTGGAATGGGGCCGAACAGCATGGTGGTTACCGAAAAACCGCGTGGTGGGGTTTGCATAATGTCGCTCCTATTTATTGGATGGCCAGTTTAACCGCTGGCCTTCGGGGTTTGGTTGCCGTTCGTCGGATTAGCTCGCCGTTCGTCGCAGTTCAAACGCCTGCACGATCTCGGCTTTGATTGCCTCAGCCAGGTTAGCGGGCAGCTCAGCAACAGCAGCAGAACGGCTGGCCTTGTCTGGCATCGCGGCGATCTGCAACGCTGTCAGGTGGCAGATCATCGTGACGACTGATTGCTCATCGGCTGTCAGCGGCGTGTCAGTGCCATGCAGGACGTTTCGGATTTTGATTAGGCTGTTCATTATCTGGCCTCAAAATGGGATTGAGTCGTCGTCAAACGAACTGGCTGGCGCTGGATCGGTGTTATTGGCAGTCGCTGTCGTTGCACCACCCGAAGCAGAACCGCACAACGTCAGCGAGTTCACGCGCAGGGCAAAACCGGCTGGATACTTATCGCTGGCGGGCTTCATGCTGAGTTCACCAGATACGGCGACCTTCTGGCCTTTTGTCAGGTACTGAGCAACAGCTTTGCCGCCGTTGCCCCAGTACGCGCACTCGACCCAATGCGTTTGTTTCTTGTCACCGTAGCCGCTTGTCATCGCCACGCTGAAATTGCACACGTCGCTACCGCCAACGCTATTCGTCCGGCAATCGCCGCCTAAGTTGCCCACTATTGAAAGTACGTTCATCAAAACACCTCGTCGCTGTTAATGGTCACGGTTTCCGCCGTGTCGGGTTCTTCTTCTTTCCAAGCCGGTAATCCCATCGCTATGATGCGTTCGCGCTGCTCATCGGTGAGCGTGCCGCGTTGCTCGCACTTTGCAACAATCTGAGCCGGAGTAGCCTTGCCGGACTGAACAGCGGAAAGCCACGCGGCCTGATTATTTTCAAAGTCAGCGACCGGATACACGGCGCGTGTCAGTTTCTTCACCGTGTACTCGGCACGCTTACCACGCGTGGAGGTTAGCGACATATTTAAGTCAGACGGGATGTTGCTCAGGTGTGAAATACGGATGCCGCCAACACGCACGCCACCGAACTTAACTTCAGGGTCGTTGTACAAGGTCATGCTACGGCCTACCCATACCGATCCGTCATCACCCCATGCCGAGATAAGTACACGGCGCATGGACTTGCACGGCTTATATGGTCGCTGACCTTCAAGACCAATGGCGATTGGTTGCTCACTGTCTCCACGTTTCACTGACGTGATCTTGACCGTCATCGAGCCAGCGATCAGGTCATCAGCGTTCAACTGATCCGACTTCGGCACGATGGTGTCGCGCAGGTTGTTGTTGTCGCTCATTCTTCTTCTCCAAAGCTAATGCCGCTCTCGTCGGCTTCGTTTTCAATTTCGGCCAGCATCCAGCCGGTTGGGTGAATCGTTTCAGTCGCGCCCGACAGTCCTGGCCAGTGGCCGGAGTTAAGGCATTCAGCGTAGGTGTTCAGCGCAGTGCGGTAGAGTTTTCGGCCATGCGCAACAAGGTCATGCGGCAAGCGGTACAGCTTGCAAGCGTTTGGCGCATCTTCCTCAACAGCGAGAAACCGGAAGTCATCAAGAGATTCTCCAGTCTCCCATTCAAAAACATCCGAATAGAATGCCTGCTGAACGTGGTAGCGATAGTTCCAGATCGACTTGATGAAAAACTCAGGGCGCGCATCTTGCGTTTTTTTCAGGTCTAGTCCGGCAATTCCGCAGGTTGCGTCAAAACGCGCCTTGACCTTCACGCCAGTGATGGGATCGGTCGTGAAAAACGAAACTTCGCGGCGAGTGATCTGGTTGCGCAGAAACGCGACGGCTTCGGGATTCGACCATACAGCCTCCTGCATGCCCGCCACTTTGTCAGCTTCTGACGATGTGAGCGTGCGCTCTCCGCCGTAAATCTTGGCTGCTTCCTTATATGCCGAGGCGCGACGGTCATCAACATCACGCAGCAGCATGTACTCGCTGGCAAAACGCTCAGGCTCAAGGATAGCGGTGTGAATCGCCGTTCCAATCTCCATATTACGACTGGCGGTGCGAGGTGCTGAATAGCGGAAGTGCGCGGGGCTTCGTGCGATCAGGTCAAGGCCTGACTTGCTGATTCCGTCTGCCGCGTGATAGTCGGCGTTTGGCATGTTCTCAATAATCATGGGTGGCTCCAGTAGACTGTTTTGTCGTGCGTGAATCGCGGCGACGGGGTGATATTGACAGTGATTCGTCATAATGTCAACATGCTTGTGTCAAAAACAAAACAAGAGGCCAACATGCTGACCATCGAACAAATCCGAAAACGGATGCAAGACCGTAACATCAAGGCCGTGGCGGAGGCCATTGGCGTTCACCAGCAATCGCTTTACCGAATCATGGCAGGCAGTGAACCGAGTTACCGAGTGCTGAAACTCCTGAGTGATTATCTGGAGGAAACATGCAGGCTCTAAAGCTCTTTGACGACCAAGCCGAGTTTGTGGAAAAAATCCGTGAGCAGCTACGCGCCGGTCACAAATCAATTTTAGGCGTTGCATCGCCCGCGTTTGGTAAAACCGTCGTGGCCGGTCACATCATTGCCAGCGCACGCGCACGATCTGACGCGTCGGCATGGTTCCTCGTGCATCGTAAGAACCTGCTTCGGCAAACCAGCAAATCATTCTGGGACTCTAAAATTGAGCATGGACTGCTAACCAGTGGCCGCACGCGCACGCTGCAACCAATTCAAGTCGGCACGATTGGCACGGTTTACAGTCGCCTGAAAACGCTTAAGGCTCCGACCATTCTGTTCATTGATGAGGCGCACCTATCATGCGGCAACATGTTCACTAAGGTTATTGAGTGGGCATTGGCGCAAGGTGCGATCGTCATCGGTTTGACCGGCACGCCCATACGATTGGACGGTAAGGCGCTGGGCAACCTTTACCAAGTCATGGTTGAGGCGCGCCCCACATCATGGCTGATCGAGCAGGGCAGACTTTCGCGCTACAAGTATTTTGCCGCGCCACATGCGCCTGACTTGTCAGGCATTAAAAAACAGGATGGCGACTACAACCGCGAGCAGCTTGCCGAGGTTATGGGTAAGCGCGTCATCACAGGAGATGCGATTGCTCATTGGCGCCAATATGCAAATGGACTGCGAACGGTTATCTACTGCTGCAACGTGAAGCACTCTAAGCTAACCGCACAAGCATTTAATGACGCTGGTATCCCGACGGTGCATGTTGACGCCGACACGACCGAGGCAGAACTTAAAGACGCGTGCGAAGGGCTGGCTTCAGGAAAATATCTAGCGATTTGTAACTGCGAATTGGTCATCGAGGGATTCGACCTCGCCATGCAGTCGGGCAAAGACATCACGCTGGATTGCTGCATTTTGCTTAGGCCGACGCAATCAATCGCTCGTTACCTTCAGATGGTGTTTCGCGCACTACGGCGCAAGCCTAAGCCAGCGATCATTCTAGACCACGCCGGATGCGCGTTGCAGCATGGTTTTCCAGACGACCACCGCGAATGGTCACTCGAAGGCGAAACCAAACAGCAGCGCAAGAAACGCGAGGATGAGGTCAAGGCTAAGCAGTGTGACAAGTGCTATGCCGTGTTCACACCAGGTCCGTCACACTGCCCACAATGCGGAGAGTCGCTAGCCGGTGATGGCCGCAAGATTGAGATTGTCGAAGGCAACCTAGTTGAAATTGACATCGAGGCCATGCGCCGTGAGCAGAAACGCGAACAGGGATCGGCGCGGACGCTGACGGATCTGGTTGCGCTTGGATTGCGTCGTGGAATCAAGAAACCCGCAGAATGGGCAGCATTTACATACGCCGCTCGGCAAGGTGGGCGTAAGCCAACAAAAGATGAGTTCAAGCAAGCCCGTGACGCGCTGGAAACTTTACAACCAATATGGGGAGTCGCTCATGCGTGAATCAGACATTCAGAACCTAATCATGCTCGCGTTATCGCAGGCGGGCTGCACCGTTTGGCGCAACAACGTCGGAACAGGATGGCAGGGCAAGATGAGCCGCACTCGCACGGGTTCAATCATCATTGATGAGCCACGCCCACTGCACGCCGGACTATGCGTCGGTAGCTCGGACATTATCGGGATCGCGCCCGATGGCCGGTTCCTCGCCGTAGAAGTCAAAACCGCAACCGGAAAACCAACGCAAGAACAGATCCGATTTATCGAAGCCGTGCGTAATCGTGGTGGCATCGCGGGCGTTTGCCGGTCGGTTCAGGATGCTTTAGAGTTACTGGCCGAGCAGAATCTCGGATAACAATCAGGAGAAGTGCGATGTATGTTTGCGAACATACTGGCCACAGAGTTTACGCCCGTCGCGTTTTCGTGAATGGGACAGTACATTTCTGCGTCCAGTGCCTTAAGTGCCTAAGAGCAGTCAAAGTTCCAGAGCATGAAAACAAACTCTGGATACGCGTTGATGAAATTCCTCGGGGTCGTGTTATTCACGATTTCATTGATGCGGAGGACGCACAATGAGTAACTTCCCCCCCGAACTATGCCAACTACCCCAATGGCTTGTCTGGCGCTTTGAATCCAGCGACACCAGTACCAAGCCGCGCAAGGTTCCTTACTACGTCAATGGCAAGCGGCGAACAGGCACGCAAGGGTCAGACACAGACCGCGCAAGCCTAGTGACATGCGACATTGCTAGCGATGCCGTAGCGTCAGGACAATTTGACGGCACGGGCTTTGCGTTCCTGCCTGGCGACGGATTGATTGGAATTGACCTTGATGGTTGCTTCAATACCGATGACAACGAGCGACATGCGCGCGCACTCAAGATCATTGATGCGTGCCAGTCATTCACTGAGATCAGCCCCAGCGGTAACGGCGTTCACATCATCGTCAAGGGCGAAACGCAGACGTTCAAATCCAATGAGCTAGGCATCGAGGTATTCTGCGGGCGTCAGTTCTTTACGATGACCGGCAAGCTGCGCGCCGGTTCGCCTATGACAGTCAATCCGATTGCGCCAAGCGTGCTGGATAAACTCCGGCGCACAGTCAAGGGTGACGATGCCAAGCAGCAGCCGATGCCTTCACGCCCGGTATTTCGCGACGGTGAACCGCCTTCAATCGCCAAAATCGAATCGGCGCTGGCATTTATCAGCCCTGACTGCGGCTACGACGAATGGATCCGCGTCGGCATGGGATTGCACAATGAGCTAGGCGATTCTGGCTTAGGCGTTTGGAACTACTGGTCAGGGCGCGGGCAAAGCTACCCTGGCGAGAAAGAACTGGCCTCACACTGGCGATCATTTAAGCCTGGCAGCATAACCATTGCCACGGTGTTTAAGATGGCAACAGACGCAGGGTGGAGGCCGCCACGCCCCATGACTCCGCCGCCGATGCCAAACAATGAGCCAAGGCGCGCACCCGATGGCATCGTTGATCAGGAAACCGGCGAGATCGTTCCTTTCACGCCAGGCGACCCGCGAACGTTTATTGACCCCAAAGCGCCGTATGACGTGGCCAAGGTCTACATCGAGCAAGGCCACATGATCGGCCAAACCGAAACGCTACACTACTGGCGCGGTGACTGGTACATCTGGAATGGCATCCACTATATGGCCATTGATGAGGATCGTGTTAGGTCGGAGCTATATCGCTGGCTGTCCACCACATGGAACATCGTCAAGCAGATGGATGAGCCCGTACAGCCAAACATGAAACTCGTGGCAGAGGTCTATTCGGCGCTCAAGGCCATTCGCCTGATTCAAGTCGATGAGCCGCCAACGTGGATTCACCCGCCCGCCGATGGATGCCCAGCCAGCGACATTATCCCATGCTGGAACGGGTTCCTGCGCATAAGCACCCGCAAGCTAGAACCGGCACGTCCTGAGCTATTTGTGACCGCCGCGCTCGCGTTTGACGCCAAGGAAAACCCGTCGGCGCCCGCTGAGTGGATGGCATTCATTGACCGAATCTGGCAGGGCGATAAGGAAACACAGCAGGCGCTTGCTGAGGCGTTCGGCTACATGCTGACCGACTTTACCGATCAGCAGAAAATGTTCCTGCTATGCGGTGCCAAGCGTTCAGGTAAGGGTACGCTGCTTCGCATCCTATCCTCGCTGGTCGGCAAGCAAAACACCGTCAGCCCTTCGCTGTCGTCTATCGGTACGCAGTTCGGCTTGCAACCTTTAATCGGTAAACGCGTCGCAATGATATCTGACGCTCGTCTATCGCATAAGGCAGACCAAGCCGCGATTACTGAAAACATCCTCCGCATTACCGGCGAAGATGACGTTTCAATCGAGCGGAAATATAAGGAATCATGGCAGGGTAAATTGCCCACGCGATTTATTATGGCCAGTAATGAGCCGCCTAATTTCTCGGACGCATCAGCGGCAATTACTAGCCGTATGATTATATTTCACTTTGTGAAATCATTTTATGGAAAAGAGGATTTTACATTAACCGAACGGCTTGAAACTGAACTGCCTGGCATCCTCATGTGGGCGCTTGATGGACTTGTATCCATGCGAAAACGCGGGCGACTTATACAGCCTAAATCCGGCATGGTGCTGTCGTCTGAAATGGAGGAAATGACAAGCCCAATCACAGCGTTTGTTGAAGATTGCTGCATCATGGAACCGACCGCACGGGTTTCAAAACAGGATCTATTTGATCGCTGGCGTGACTGGTGCGACGCGCAAGGGCGTGATCACCCTGGCAGTCAGGCCATGTTTGGGCGTCAATTTAACGCGGCGCATCCTGAAATACAGACCGAGCATAGTCGTTTGAGTGGCGTCAGGCAGCGAACATACGTCGGCGTCAGAATCAGACGATCGTCGGATATTGTCTGAGCCTGTGGATAAGTGGCACAGGTAAAGCAGGGTGGCACAGGTAGTGGCACATGCAAAAAAGTTTCACATGTGCCAGCGCAGCCCTAGTGCCGCAAGGGTTTCAGCGGGTGGCACAGGTTGGCACAGGTAAAATTGAAAAGTATTACATATAGAGAAAATATATTAGTACTAAAGTACCAATATATACATAGTGGAGATAACAATATGAATTTTGCCTGTGCCACCTGTGCCACTTGGACGCAAACCCAGCAACGGCGCGGGTTGTAGCTGGCACAGGTGAAAATTTAACCTGTGCCACCTCCTGTGCCACTTGAAAACATAAAAAAATGCTACAATCAAACCCAGCCGACCAGCCCGTGGCCAGGTCAAAGTCTAGAGGACGCGAATCGTGGAAAAACAGATCGGGAGACCGACCGCATACAAACCAGAGTACGATCAGATTGCATTCAGCATGGCGCTACTTGGCGCAACCGATGCTGACCTTGCCGATTGCTTCAGCGTAACTGAGCAGACAATCAACAACTGGAAGCACGCGCAACCATCGTTTTTTGAGTCCCTAAAGCAAGGCAAGATGCAAGCCGATGCTAAAGTGGCGAATCGGTTATATGCACGCGCTCTTGGTTATGAGCATGATGATGTGGATATTCGCGTATGTGACGGCACTATTGCCATGACTCCGGTTCGCAAGTATTACCCGCCCGACACAACCGCCTGTATATTCTGGCTCAAGAATCGACAGCCGACTAAATGGCGCGATAAAACCGAAGTCGTGGCCGAGTCGGAATCATTGGCAGAGGTATTATCTAAAATTGCCAGCGGCCTGCCGAATTAATGTCACGCCTTGAGTCATTAATTAAAAACCAATATGCACGGTGGTATCCATTACGCGATCACCCCGTGCAGTTGGCTTTGGTTGATGCAGTGGCAAACGGCGTGCGATTCCCTGTCGTTCCTGCTGGTCGTCGCAGCGGCAAGACTGAACGGTTTAAACGCTTTCTGGCTAAGCAGGCACTGATGAATCCAGGCGAGAAGTATTTTGCCGCCGCCCCGACCTATGGCCAGGTTAAGAAGATCTATTGGGATGACCTCAAGAAGCTCACCCTGTCAGCATCGCATGAGCGTAAGCCCTCAGAGTCTGACCTGATTATCTACCTGCCGAATGAGTCTGAGATTCACCTAATCGGCTTGGATAAGCCGGAGCGCATCGAGGGCATCCCATGGACTGGTGGCGGCATTGATGAAATTGCCGACGTTAAGCCAAACGCATGGGCTGAAAACATCATGCCCGCGCTGAACACGGTGAATCCGACGCGGCCTGAGTACCGCGCATGGTGCTGGCTGCTTGGCGTGCCAGATGGCTTAAATCATTACTACGACATGGCGGAGTACGCGCGCACCGCGAATGACCCAGAGTGGGCGCTGTATCACTGGAAGTCATCCGAGATTCTGCCGGTTGACGTGATTGAATCAGCCAAGCGCACGATGAGCCGCAGGCAGTTCAACCAAGAGTTTAACGCCAGCTTTGAAACGGCGTCTGGGCGAATCTACGAGGATTACAGCGAGCTAAACTACACGACAGATACGATCAAGCCGCATGAGCTGCTGCATCTGTACTGCGACTTCAATTATTCGCCCATGAGCGCAGGCGTTGGCGTGCGTCGTGGGCAATCATTCTACTGCTTGGATGAGATCATCTTGGAGTCAGCCGTCGCTCGAAACACGGCGCAGGAGTTTGTCGAGAAGTTCGCCAGCCATGAAAACCGGCGAGTATTTTTGTATGGCGACCCTGCCGGACGCGCTGGTGAGAAGCATGGCCAGCAATCAAACTACACTGAGATTGAGTCTGTTTTGCGTGCAGCAAACTGGCACGTCACGCGCAAGGTTAAGCCGGCTGCACCAGCGATCAAAGATCGTCAGAATGCGTTGCGCGCCAAGATAATGAATGCGGCTGGCGAAATATCGCTGTACGTTAATCCCAAAAAAGCGCCCTACACGCACAAGGGCTTGGCAACGGTTCAACTCAAGGATGGCTCATCGTTTCTGGAAGTAGAAACAGACTACCAACACATAACCACGGCAGTCGGGTATATGGTTGAATACGAGTGGCCAAGTGCAGGTATGGGCGTGACGCTAACCAAGGTAACCGGCCTCTAATCTCCCGACGAACGGTAGTTGACGCGTAACACGCTCGCCCATAGAATGGGCACATCAAGACGCGGCGCACCGACCGCGAATGGGAGCGAAGAAATGGAAAAGTACACAACGCAGCAACTCAAGACCGCACTGATTGGCCTTTACGCGCGCAACGAGCCGGACGCTTACGCCATGGTGTTCGATGAGCTGCACCAGCGCATGGGTGATGATGCGTTTGATCAATTCATTGATGAGGTGGAAGCATGAGCGACCACGACCTGCTAGTTTTTGCCGCGAAAGCGGCTGGCCTGCCAGTTGAATCCCAAAGCCAGTACATAAAGGTTCGCGAAATTGGAGATTCAGAGGATAGCTACCTACTGTCTGGCAAGAAATACTTTGTCTACGGCGAAGAGTGGAATCCGCTTGAGGATGATGGCGATGCGTTTCGCTTGGCCGTTCGATTAAGAATCGAAGTAATCCATGATGTAACATCACTAGGAGATCCTTTTTTAGCTTATCGCCGCGCAATCGTCCGCGCAGCGGCAGAAATCGGACGGGCAATGCCATGACAAGTGAGCAGCGTTACGCGATGCAGTTATGGATGAACAGGCTTGGTGTTGATCCAGACAAAAAACCTGAGTCGTTTTTGTGGATTGCAGAGACAACACTAAGCTACCGTTTAATAATTTTGAAAATCAGGCTGCGTGTTTTTGGCTTTGCTATCTTAAATTCATTAGGAAAAAAATGACCCCCCTTAAATCCGACGTCCCCAGCATCCCGCGGAGCATCCGGCTAACGCCGGAGCAGTGGGCTAAGTTCTATGAGCGCGGCGGTGCTGACTGGATTCGGTCGATGCTCAACTGCCAGCATCCCCTACTAATCCAAGTCGCCACGCGCCCGCATCAGCACTGCCTTGACTGCGGCTTGACGTTTCCGTCTAGCGTGTTTTTTCCAGTTCAGTAATCGTGCTATGATGGGCGCATCACTTTATCCGGTGCGCTCGCATGTCCGTCACGACCACACATCCGTCTTATGACAAGCTCAAACCGCAGTGGGCGCGCCTGCGTGATGTAATTGCTGGCCGTGACGCGATGCTGGCCAAGGCGAGACTCATCGGCGGCATGACAGGTCGAGGCAGCCTGTTTGCTGCATCGGCATGGCAGCAAGAGGAATACATTCAGCGATTGTCCGGCATGGATGAGGTCGCCTATTACCGCTACTGCGAGGCCGCCCAGTTCTTTAACGCCACGGGGCGCGCTGTTGACGCATTGGCCGGCATGGTCATGGCCAAAGATCCCGACACCGAACTGCCCGCACCGCTTGACGCATACGCTGACGACATCACGCTCGATGGCACCAGCCTGCGCGAGTTTGCTCAGAACATCATCACCGAGGAAATCAGCCTGACACGCGTTGGCGTGATGGTTGACTATCACGCGGGAATTCCGTCCGGCCTAACCCGTGGCGATGCCGAGCGGCTAAATATCCGCCCGTTCCTGCGTCATTACACGGGCGAGTCAATCCTGAACTGGCGCGTATCGGCAGTGAACGGCGCTCAGGTGCTGACGATGGTTGTGCTGGCTGAAGAAATGGAGCAGCAGAAAGACGAGTTCAGCGCCGAGTGCGTGACCGTTTACCGTGTGCTGGATCTGACCGAACAAGGCTACCGCGTGCGGCTGATGAACGATAAGTCGGAGCTAATCAGCGAAACCTTCCCGCTCATGAATGGCCGCCCGATGGGTTTTATCCCGTTCGTTATCGTCGGCGGCAACAAGGCACGCAAGCCGTTACTGATTGACCTTGCCGACACAAACATCGGCCACTATCGCAACTCGGCTCAGTTTGAGCGTGGGCTTGGCTTCACTGGATCGCCCGTCCCCGTCGTGTCTGGCGTGACGCTTGAGCCTGGCCAGTCGCTGAACATCGGCAGCATGAGCGCGTGGGTTTTCCCTGATCCCGCTGCAAGTGCTGAGTATTTGGAGTTCAAGGGCGATGGCCTAAAATCCAATGTCGAGGCGATGAAGGATAAAGAACAGCGAATGGCGATTCTCGGCGCCCGTATGCTGGTTGAGGAAAAGCGCACGGCTGAGGCGTCCGACACAGTATCCATGCGCACGGCTGGCGAACGCTCACTGCTTGCCGCTGTCGCCAACGATGTCAGCGACGCCATGACACGCGCCCTGCGTTGGATGGCCGAATGGTCTGGCGTTTCAACTGACGGCATCGTGTTCAAGCTCAACACGGACTACGGCGCTGCTCGAATGACCCCGCAGATGCTGACGGCGCTCGGCAATGAAGTTCGATCAGGCCAGATGCCGCTTGAGGTCTATTTCGACAACCTGAAACGCGGCGAGATCGCTAACGGCGAGTTTGAGGATTACGAGGCCAAGTTAGACACGCAAGCGCCGCAAATGGACGCGCCAACAGCCGAATCTCCGCCCGCCCGCGGTGGAATGGCCGGACTTCGCAACCTGCTGGGGCTGTAATTGAACCGCGCCGATGAGCAGATCATCGCCACGCTCATTGAGGCGATGGCTTCGCTTGTTCAGCGCGTTGGAACGGTTGAGTCGGTTGCGCGAGTGCCAGGTCAGCCAGGCGAGCGCGGTGAAGATGGAAAGGATGGTCAGGATGGCAGGGACGGCCAAGACGCGCCGCCGGTCACCGACGAACAGATTAAATCCGCTGCAACCGAATGGCTAACGGCCAACATCACGCAGCCCGCCGATGGCAAAGACGGGCAAGACGGTCGCGATGCTGACCCGATTACCGCTGAGCAGATCCAGCTTGCGGTTGACCTCTGGTTCGAGATTAACCGCGACAGCATACGCGGCGAGCGCGGGCCGCAGGGCGAGCGCGGGGCTTCGGGTGAGCAAGGGCCGCAGGGTGAGCGCGGCGAGCGAGGCCGTGACGGTGACAGCATCGTCGGGCCTGCTGGCCGTGAAGGCACCGGCATCGCCCTAATCGAGCAGCGCGACGAAGCATCGTTTCACATTACGCTCACCGACGGGCGCGAGTTTGAGATTGAGCTACCGCGCGGCAAGTCAGGCACGACGCTGATCGGCGGTGGCGGTGGCGGTATTCGCGAGATCGTTGGCGGTGTAAACATCATCGTCGATAACAGCGACCCGCAGAGGCCGGTTGTTTCAAGCATCGGCGGTTCTGGTGGCGACTCATATATTCAGCTACCCGCAGGTGAGCCAATCAACGCCTATAAGGTCGTCACCACGGGCGCAGACGGGCGCGTGATCTACGGCGACGCAGGCACGGTTGAGCATCAAGGCCGCATCATCGGCGTGGCAATCAATTCAGCCAGCATCGGCGGGAATGTCGCAATAGCTGACAGCGGCATCGTCACAAATCCATCGTGGACATGGACTCCTGGCGCGGTGCTATATGTCGGGCTGAGTGGTAACATAACAACACAACAAGTCGGCGTGTTCTCGCAGAACTTAGGCTATGCGCGCACGGCGACAGAGATATTCATCCGGCTTGGCCGATCAGTGGTCAGAGGTTAATTATGGTAGACAAGTACATTGCACTGCTGAACGGAATTGAGCAGGAAGTCGCAGGCACAGTATCGGGCGGAACGGCAGGGCAGGCGGGACAGATTCCGGCGCTTGATACATCTGGCCGTCTTGACCCGACACTAATGCCCGTCGGTGTTGTCGCTGACACATACTCCGGCACGGCCTTTGAGTCGCTGTCTGCTGCCAATCCGTTCGTCTATGTCCGGTCAGACGGCCAAGTCGCTAACGCATCGGCCACCAGTGGCGGCAATCCTACCATCGGGTTTGTGCTGGCAAACTTTTCAGCAGCAGCAACAGCGCTGGTGTACTTTGAAGGCCGCGTGACGGGTCTATCTGGCCTGACAGTTGGCTCGCGTTACTACCTGAGCGACAGCACGCCAGGTGGACTAACGCTAACGCCAGTATCCGGAACGGGAAAGCTGCATCAGTACCTTGGCCGCGCAGTGAGCGCCACCACGCTGACCTTTGAAGCAGACGACCACATCGTCAGGGCTTAATCATGGCCGATCAAAAGGTGTTAGCACTGGTTGATGGCGTGGTTCAGGAGGTTGTTGTTCAGGTCGGATCGCAGACTGTTTTGCGAGTTGACGGCGGATCTGCTACAACCACATTTCCTGACTTTCTGCTTCGCCTTGACTTCGGCGCTAACGGCGCAACCATCAATCCGAGTGGCACGCCATGAGCATTTTAGGTCAATTCCAATTTCGTCGTGATGTCGCCAGCGCATGGTCGTCAGCCAATCCGATCCTGCTCGACGGTGAGATGGGCATCGAGTCAGACACCGATAAGTTCAAGATTGGCGACGGAGTGACGGATTGGAACAGCCTCCCATACGGCGGCATCAAGGGCGATACGGGTGCAACTGGCGCTACGGGCGCAACGGGTGCTACCGGCGCTCAAGGTCCGCAGGGTGTGCAAGGCGTTCAGGGCGACAAAGGTTGGTCGCCAGTCATTGCCAATGTCGCCGACGGCGAGCGCAGCGTTTTGCGTCTGGTTGATTGGACAGGAGGCGCTGGAACTAAGCCTGCCGTGCCGACCGACAATTACATCGGCGCATCGGGCTTCACGAACCTAGCGGGCGCAACAGATATACGCGGCGCTACGGGGGCAACCGGAGCTACTGGTGCGACAGGTGCGACAGGTGCAACTGGTCCAACGGGGCCTGCCGGTCAGTCCGTCGCGGTTGCAGACGAAGGCGCGACGCTGACAAGCGCGGCAACTTCTATCAACTTTGTGGGCGGCGGCGTTACGGCCACCAACTCTGGGTCGGCTGTTACTGTGACCATCCCGCCCGATGCAGTGAGTGATGTTCTTGCAGGTCTAGGATTGAAGCGGACTGTTCTTGGCACGGCTATTACACTGGCATCGAGAGACGCTGACTATTTCTTTCATGCTTTGGACTACGGGACGCTGACTGACGGCACAGACGCAGGCACAGTTTCTGGCGCTCAAGCCACCCAAAATAGAACCACTATTCAAGCAGCCATTAACGCAGCGCAACTAGCAGGCGCTAAGAAGCCAGGCGGCATCGTCTTGCTTCCGCCAGGCACTTTTCATATTGATGCAACGATCACGATCAATGTTAGCTCGGTCATTCTCCGTGGTGCTGGTCGTCGTGGTAATACGGATGTTGGCAGTCAAACAGGCACAGGAACAACACTGTTCTGGAACAACGCCTCTAGCCCACTGACAACAGCAATGATTGAGTGCGTTTCTCCTTCTGGCCCAACAAACCCTGCTGTCAAAGGTGTTGGTGTTCAGTCCATGAACTTACAATGCGCGGGCAATGTTGGCATTGGTTTATTAGTTCGCTCCATCCACTGGGGCGACTTCAAAGACCTCTACATTATCAATGCCACGGGCAAAGGTCTTGTCACTGAGTGCTTGGTTACTGGCACAACGCTAGGCGAAGCAGCCGATGTTACTAAGTGTACTTTCGACAACATCGGAATCCGCATGTTGGAAGTTGCCGATACAGCCGTTGGGTTCTCATTTGAAGGATCAGCAAACGCCAACACATCGAACAGCACATTCCGAAACATGGCTGTTTCGTGCAAGGGCGCGCAGATCGCAATGGACTTCCGCAACACGGACTCTAACAGACTCTACGATACGGTAATCAACCAATCTAACGGCGGCACGGTTCAGCCGATTGTCCTTCGTGGCGGTGCGTCATCTGCGCTTGCTTCTCGTGGCAATATGTTCTTTGGTTTGGCGACAGGTGGTAGTTCAACAGGCATCCGTGGTCTTAAATCAGAAGGTACAGACACAGCAGGCGTAGTAGCCCCAGCGATGAATAATGTCGCCTATGGATACTCCATCGAGAACGGCGAACCTGCTCCGCTAATTGGCACAGGCTCGGTGCTTGAATACTACTTGGCGGGTGGTGATGTTGCACTAGCAAGAAGAGCAACACTAACTAACGCTACCACGACAACGGAAACTGTTATCGCTCGTTGGTTGTTGCCTGAAAACTCACTAACCGGACTGGCTGTCTATGAAGGGCAAGTCGCTGGTCAGGTTTCTGGTACAGCGACGCTAATCTATCGTATCCGTGTTGGGACTGCGGGGACTACTGCTGATGCTGTTGCAGGAACATTCACAACCTCTGCCGCTGGTGTAGCTAACGCGCATAGCGTGGTGAACTTTATATTAGCAGGGCAATCTGCCAATACATGCACAGCTTCTGGCGTTGCCTCACTAGCAGGCGCAGCTAGAACCTTGGCTACGGCGGCGTTTGCTGCTGCAACAGTAAACATGCAGGCTAGATTGTTCGTGTCGGTCACGGTGCAACAATCCGCAGCCCAGACACATACCACGCGTATTGGTAGTTTGGCGAGGCTGACTTGACCCCCCTATCCTCCGCCGCCGTCTTGCGTGACCTGCTGCTTGCTAGAGTGGCGAGCGGTTTCGTGTCGGCAACTGACGCGCTCATTGCCGACATCGCCCAAGATATCGAGGAAACTCTCCGCAGTGGCCGCGAGTTGACCGAATACCAAGGGCGACGGCTTGACCGTCAGATCGCCGAACTCACCGATCTGGTTCAGATCCCGACGCCAGACCTTGGCGAGCTGGCGACCGATGAGGCGCGTTGGCAGGCGGCTACACTGGCGACTGTTGGCGTCGAGGCCGTCTTGCCGGCGTCGTTGGCGGCTGTCGCTGAGTCCTCGCTTGTGCAGGGCGCGACATTCGGTGCCTGGTTTGCCAAGTTGAACACGGACACGCGATTCCAGATTGAGCGCACGATCAAAGCAGGCGTTGCTACGGGCAAGACCAATGCCCAGCTTGCCCGTGAAATCCTCGGCATTCAGCGCGAGGGCGAGCGTGGACCTGAACCGCTCAAGGTGGCACGACGCAATGCAGCCGCTGTTACGCGTACCGCAGTCGCCACGGTGAGCAACCAGGCGCGGCTCAAGCTGTTTGAGCGCAATGAGGATGTGCTGGAAGGGGTGCGCCAACTCAGCACGCTCGATGGCCGTACATCGCTGACCTGCCAGTCCTATTCAGGCAAGCGTTGGGCGTTTCCTGAGTACACGCCGATTGGTCACTCGTTGCCGTTTAACGGTGGACCGCCGCGTCATTTCAACTGCCGGTCTACGCTTGTCCCAATCGTCATCGGCGAATCACTCGAAGGCCGCACGCAGTCCAGCGCATTCGGGCCCGTTGCTGCTGACCTGACATTCGAGCAGTGGCTGAAAACCCAGCCGCGTGAATTGACGGATGATGTGCTGGGCAAAGGGCGTGCTGAGCTATGGAAGGCTGGCAAGATAAGTCTAACCCAACTTGTGGATGGCCGAGGCCGACCGCTGACGCTGAAAGAATTGCGCGAACGGTATCAGTAGCGCATAATCACCTTGCTGGGTTGGACTAGCAGCAACGCCGCTGATGCGTTATGAAACTTGGGGCCACCGCTGAGTCAAACTGCGGCATAGGTGGCAAAGTTTAATTGTGTTAATATGTAAGCGCGGATAGGGGGCACCTGAAAGCCAGCTAGTCACTGGTTTCCGCGTTAACTTCGACTGACTCTCGACTGGAGATCATCATGGAAATTATTTCTCGTAAAGACGCTAAAGCAAAAGGGCTTACAAGATACTTTACCAACAAGATATGCAAGCATGGGCACCTGTCGATCAGGTTAGTATCAAATGGATCATGCATAGATTGCAAAAGATCAAATCTTAATGGCGAAACTCTTTTTCAGCAAAGAGAGAGACATCATAGAAATAAAGATAAGATGAATGAAAAATGCAGGGTTTGGAGAGAGAATAATAAAGAAAAAACAAAGCAATACAAAAAAAACAATATGGAAAAAATCCTTGCGCACAAAAGGAATAGCTATAAAAGAAAAATCAAAGAACCTGTCTATGCGATGGCTTCAAGGGTAAAAAAATCCATAATCAACTCATTAAATGAATCTGGATTCAAGAAGATGCTACCAACGATGCATATACTTGGATGCTCTAAAGATGAATTCAAAAATCACATAGAGCGTCAGTTTACCAAAGGCATGACATGGGAAAACCGTAGAGAATGGCACATTGACCACATCATACCGATATCGACAGCAAAAACTGAGGCCGATGTGATTGCACTAAGCCACTTTACAAACCTGAGGCCGCTATGGGCTAAAGACAACATCAAAAAATCCAATAAGATGCTATACTTGATCTAAGCCAGTCCTGAACGGTCTAGCTTGAAATCGCTCCGGTCAGACTCCACCCTGACCATTAACCACCCGTCAAACGGTGGTTTTTTTTCGCCCCCATTACCGCCCGTCGGAAATATGCTATATTGCCCTTGTAACCAACGGCTGGCTGTGCCAGCGCAAACGGTCTGTGACCAAAATTAGCCCAGAGGGCAAAACCATGACACTCGAAACACTGCAAGCCGAAATTGAAACGCTCAGGCTCGAACTTGAGTCCAAATCTTCAAAGATTGGCGAGCTAAGCAAAGAAAATGCTAAGTGGCGTCGCCAAGCTCAAGGGAAAGATTCTATTGATCCTGATGAGTTTGCCAAAATCTCTGATGAGTTGGATTCTTTGCGAGGTCAATACGCTAAGGAAACTAAGTCAGCCAAAGCCGAAATCGACCGTCTGAGCAAAGCCGTATCGGAAAGCGAGACGAAACTGTCAAGCATTCTGGTTGACGGCGGACTGACCGAAGCAATGGCAAAGGTCGGCGTTAGACCTGAACTCATGGGCGCTGCCAAGGCGCTGCTGAAGTCAAACGCAATCGTGAAAGACGGCGCTGCACTTTTGGGTGACAAGCCACTAGCTGAAGCTGTGGCAGCATGGGCAACCGGCGATGAAGGCAAGCACTTCGTCGCAGCCCCAGTAAACACCGGCGGCGGCGCTAATGGTGGAAACGCAAACCCAGTCGCGCCCAAGGGCAACCTCGGCGGCGACCGAACCCAACGAACTAATGCAATCGCTGCCAGATTCCCTGAACTCGCAGCAAGCTAAGGAGCTACACCATGTCTTTATCGCAAATGCAGGTTTTTAACCAGTATGTGATGCCCGCCACCATCGAAACGCTGGCTCAGATGATCGACAAGTTCAACGCGGCTTCGCGTGGCGCTATCCGTCTGACCACTGCGGGTTTTGATGGCGACTTCTACCAAGAGTCGTTCTTTGCCGCTATCCACAGCGCCCAGCGCCGTGTTGACCGCTATGCCGCCCAAGGCGCAGCACCTGTAACCGACCTGACCGAACTGAAGCACAACGGCGTTAAGGTTGCCGGTGGTTTTGGCCCGATCCGCTTTGAGCCAGGTCAGTTAACTTGGTTGCAGCGCCCGACTGCTCAGGGCATCGAAGTGGCTTCGCGCAACTTCGCTGAAGCACTGCTGGCTGACCAGTTGAACACTGCCATCGCCGCGCTTGTTGCCGCTATCAGCAATAACACCGCACTGGTCAACGACGTGTCTGCCACCAGCCCAATCAGCCAGCGCGCACTGAACGCCGGTCACGCCAAGTTCGGTGACAGCTCCAGCGCCATCATCGCCAACGTCATGTCGGGTGCCGCACTGCACACGCTGATTGACGGCGCATTGGCCAACAGCGAGCAGTTGTTCCTCGCAGGCAATGTGCAGGTTGTGGACATCCTCGGCAAAGCCTTCGTTGTGACCGATGCCCCAGCCCTGACCGCCGCTGGCAAAGACAACGTTCTTGGCTTGGTTGACGGTGCCGCGATGGTATGGGACGGCTCGGACGTTATCAGCAACATCGAAACGACCAATGGCCAGACCCGTATCGAGACCACGATGCAGGTTGACTACACCTTCGGTCTGTCGCTCAAGGGCTATTCGTGGGATGTCACCAACGGCGGCAAGTCGCCAACTGACGCTGAACTGTCCACAGGCACTAACTGGGACAAGGTGGCAACATCGAACAAGCACACCGCTGGCGTGCTGATCATCGGTGACAGCGTTTAAGTAATACCAGGGGCGGCTTCGGTCGCCCCACCTATTTTGAGGTGTTGAGATGATTGCTTACGAACCGCATCCCGTATCGCCAGAACGCAAGGCCGAACTGCGCGCCGCTGGTTTTAAGATCCTCGACATCAAGTACAAACCGGCAGATGAGCAGGGCGAATTGCCCGTCGCTGTCGTGCAGAAACCTAAGCGCCGAGGTGCTAAATAATGGCCTTGGTTATCGGCGATAACAGCTACGCAACGGTAGCCGAGGCTGATGCCTATTATCTGGCGCGTGGTGTTACAGACTGGGCAACGCTGACGACGCCACAAAAGGAATCGTCGCTGATTCTCGGCACTGATTACCTTGAAGCCACCTACTCGACCGCGTGGCAGGGCAGGCGAACAGATCCGGAACAGTCGCTATCGTGGCCGCGCTCGGACGTTTTTGTCGAGTATTACCCGATCCCGTCAAACACCGTACCAGCCGCGATCATCAAGGCTCAGATCGAGATGGCCTTGCGTGCGAGCGCAGGTGAACCGCTGATTCAGGATCAAGGGCAGCGCGTGACCGAGGAAAAGGTCGATGTCTTGACGGTGAAATACGCAGACTTCAGTGACCCTGCCTTGCGCTATCCCTACGTCAACCGCCTTGTCATGCCATACCTTGCCAGTGCCGTGTCTGACGGATCTATGCAGGTGGCTAGACTGGTGCGCACATGACCGACCTAGCCGTTACCGCATCGCGGCTGCTTGCCAAGTTCGGCGAGCCGGTCACGCTAACCGATGGCGCGGCGGTTGAATACGATCCGATTACGGGTGATGCAGTGCTGCCACCTGCTGGCAGCACGGTTACGCTGAACGGCTACCCATCACGCTACGATAAATCCGAAGTTGACGGCACGAACATCCGGTCAAGCGACACGCGGCTGATCTTGGAAGTCGGAGCAGTTCGCCCGTTAGTGGGCTGGTTGGCGACCGTTGACGGCGTGACGTACCGGCTCATGGATGTGCGACCCGTTCGCCGTTCGGGTTCGGATAAGGTTCTCATTTGTCAGGCGAGGGCTAATTGATGAACACCGCCCACATAGCCGCCGCGCTTGCGACCCAGCTAAACACGCTGGGCTATCCCATCGAGGCCGAGAACGCCAAGTTCACGCCCGTGGCTGGCACGCTTTACCTTCGGGAGCAGTTGCTAGGCGACTTCTCGCCTACGCGTCCGGTAGCTGGTGGCGTGCGTAACATCTCGCAGGGCTTGTACCAGGTCACGGTCATGGCACCGAAGGATGGCACGCGCACACCGGCACGCAACGCGGTGTCTGATATTGAGTCAGCATTTGCCGTTGCGCGTCAGTTCAGTAAGTCTGGCGTGACGGTGACAGTGCTTGATGTAACGATTGCCGCTGGTTTTACGATTGGCGACCGTTTCGCTATTCCGGTGACTATCGCGTGGTCGGCAAATGGATAATCTAAAAGTCGTGCCATTGCGACCGCTGCAAGACATCCCTAATGGCTTGCGAAACATCGCAGACAAGATCGAAGCGGCGATCCAAGACGGTAGCAAAGTTCAGTGCCTGACGCTGATTTGTGGCGAGGAGATATTTCATCTCGGCACCATTGATGACGCGCAGGCTGCTGCTAACGCAATCTTTGACATGACGCTGGGCATTCACAAGATGATGTCCGGCGCGCTCAAACTCCAACGGGCTGACGACGATGGCTGATCCCTTCGCCCTCGCGATCAAACGCTTTGCCGACAAGACGGCGCGTGAGTCCGAGGCCGAAGTTCGCAAACGCCTGTTGTCATTAACTAGCGACATCATATCAAACACGCCAGTCGATGAAGGCCGCGCCCGTGGATCTTGGCAGGCCAGCGTTAACTCGCCTAATCTGTCGGAAACAAACCGCACTGACAAAACCGGCGGATCAACCATTGCCGCAGCCAATTCAGCTATCAAAGACGCGCCAGGTCGCGTGTTCTACCTCGCCTCGCCACTACCCTACATGGGTGTGCTGGAATACGGCCTATACAGCCAAGGCGGAGGCGCAACCCAGCGCACGACCCGCGACGGGTTCTCAGTGCAAGCGCCCGCCGGCTGGATTCGCATAGCCATCGCTAAGGCAAAATCGCAGCAATAACCGCTCGTCGGAAAGTCTGTTATTATGTTGACAGCCAGCCGCATAGTGTGGCGGCAACTCTTGCAAGAGGATACATCATGACAGCTTACACCTCGGCGGGTTCTACTCTCCGCGTTACTGCAACTGCTCCTGCTACTTTCGACAGCGCTGGCTTCGGCACGATCTTTCCGAGCACTCCTGCCGCTGGCAATCCGCTCGTTGGCGAGATCACCGACCTTGGCGAGTTTGGCCGCGAATACGCGCTCGTTACGCACAATCCGCTGGCGACTCGTGCAACCCAGAAATACAAGGGTAGCTTCAACTCCGGTTCGATTCAGCTTGCGCTTGCTTATGACAAAGCCGACCTCGGTCAAGACATCATGCGCATCGCCCAGACTTCGGACGCTGACTACTATTTCGAGATCAAAGATCAGCAGGGCAACAAGACCTACTTCGCTGGCAAGGTCATGATGTTCAAGACTCAGGTTGGCTCGGTTGACCAGATCACGACCGCATCGGCAACAATCGAAATCACTGCCACTGCTGCTGGCCTTGACTTCGTTGTTGTCGAAGCCGTTTAACTGAATTGACCGCCCAGCGCTTCTAGGGCGTGCCGGACTCATCCACCGGCAGGGCGGTCACCTTCACCACCGGATGACAACCACTGATGAGGTAGTAAGCATGAACATTTTCGATCTGCGCATTAACAAGCAAGCCCTGTCCGAAATGGCGGTGCTGCATCCAATTACTGGTGAACCGACTGGCATGGTTGTATCCGTGCGCTCGGTTGACCATCCTAAAGTTCAGGTCGCGCTCGTGGCTTTCAACAAAGCCAAAGGCGACGACGACAAAGAACTGACCATCGAAGAGCAGCTCGCCGCCAACGCTGATAGCGCGTTGGAATTGGCCGTTGCCATGACCGATAGCTGGACGGTAGTCGGTCCGGACGGTAAGAAACTGCCTGACGATGCCGAAGGCGTGCGAATCGTGCTGAGCGACGACGAATTGTCGTGGTTGCGCGATGCCATTGCTGCTCATGGTCTGTCGCGAAAGAACTATTTTCGCGGCACTCCTAACGGAACTGGTTCCGTGGGTGCAGCAGGACGCGTGGCTAAGCGCGGTTCCGGAAAAGCAAAGTAAGTCACGACGCGAACAGCGCGGGGGCGGTATCATGCCGCCCTTGTCTGCTCATGGGCGCTATTTGGTCGCCATCCTAAACGATGTCGGTCCGGTATCACCGATGGGCATGGGCGGCGTTGTGGCTATCAGTGAATCTGAGCTGATGGCATGGCAAGTCAACCAGGCGATTCGCCTTGCGCCTTGGGAGTGCCGTCTAGTCCGGCGCATGTCCAAAGAATATGCAGCGATGGCCGGTGCGGCAACCAAGCCGGATTGCCCGATGCCGTGGATACCTGTCGGCGATGATGTTCGTTCACGCGTGGCCGAGCAGATCAAGTCGGTGTTTTCGGGGCTGAGGCGGGCGGGCTGAGTTGTGCTAATATGACTGCATCCAGTATCAGGGTGCAGCCATGGCCGACACGCTTGCAAGTCTCGTAATCAAAGTATCTTCCACCGATGTTGAGCTAACCCGCAAACGACTGCGCGACCTTGGCATCACGGCGCAGGATACTAGCGCACGCGTAACGCGCTCAGCCGATAGCATGAGCCGATCATCCGATAATCTGTCGGCATCGCTTAAAGGCGCGGCTGCTGCATTTCTGTCGATTCAATCTGCCCGTGGACTGACGCAAATTGCCGACCAGATGACCAATCTGGAATCGCGCATTAAGTTGACGCTAAAGGCAACTGAAAGCTATGCCCAGATCCAAGGAGAACTGCTTAAAGTTGCCAATCAAAACCGCGTGGCGTTGCAAGACATCGGCACGCTATACGCTCGCATTGCGCCGTCGGTGCAGAAACTAGGCGGCACACAGCGCGAGGCCATTGGCATCACCAATGCGCTTTCTAAGGCGTTACTGATTAGCGGTGCGTCTACGGCTGAGGCTTCATCGGCAATCATTCAATTCTCGCAGGCGATGGCGTCCGGCGTCTTGCGTGGCGAAGAGTTCAACGCCATCAGTGAAGCCGCTCCGGTTTTGCTTGATAAACTGTCCAAACAGCTAGGCGTGACGCGCGGCGAGCTGCGTGCAATGGCGGCTGACGGCCAGCTAACCGCTGGTGTCGTTGGCAATGCAATGCTCAACAGCGTGGAAGAGTTAACTATCCAAGCCGCTAAGATGGCACCGACGGTCGGTGGCGCATTCGTTGTCCTGAAAAACGAGGCGTTTTTAGTTGTTGAACAGTTTAATAAACTGGGCAGTTCAACCGATACGCTATCGGGCAAACTGGCAGGCGCAGTCGGCAATGTCACTGATTTTGTGCGAGCTGTTCGCGAAGGCAACTTCACCGAAACTCAGCAGACTGTTATCGGGATTGCGGGTGGCGTTGCCGCTATCGCAACGGCTTATGCCGCTGTCCGAACGGCACTAACACTTGCAACCGGCGCTCAGATTGCGTTTAACATCGCCGCTCGTGCTAATCCTTATGTCTTGGCTGGAACGGCGCTAGTAGGCGCTGTCACTGCTGTTGTTGGCTACACAAAAGCAACCGAAAGCGCAAAGAATGCTACGCAGAAACTAGCGGATGCTGAAAAACAGCGCGCAGATCTGTTGCAGCGGATCAACTCCGGCACGATGTCGCTTGTCGAGCCTTCCCGCCGTCAAATGGCTGGAGTTGACGCACGCATCGCATCACTGAAAAAGCAGGTCGCCGCCGAGAAAAACGCCGCCGAACTCAAGATCATTAACGAGGCTCAGGCCGAGTTTGCCGCAGATCAAGCGGCTAAAGCCACCCAGCGCACAGCCGCAGGATACCTGAAACTGGGCGAGGCTGGCGCTGTCGGCGCTGGCAAGGCAACCAAGGCCATGAATGAAGCCAAGCGCGCTGCTGAAGCCGCTGCAAAGGCCATTCAGGATACGCTAGACAAGCAAGCTGGCGACATATCGCGATCAGTGCTTGGCGATGCTGGCGCGGCTCGTGCTGAGTTTGGCGCATCTGGTGCGAGTGCCAGCCAGCAAGCGCAGTTCGCTATGAATCAGGAAATGGCCGCGACTCTTGCCGCTGTTGACCAAGCATGGGCTGATATTGACGAAGCTCAAAAGAAAGCCGCCGAATCCGCCGCCGAATACATTGACAAGTTCCTATCCACCGACTTCGGCAGCAACCTCGCCGCCGGATTCGACAAGGCTGGGCAATCGCTGGGGGCGTTCGTTGGTGGATTCGACAAGCTGATTCAGTCGCAGGAAATGTACAACGAGGCGCGGCTCAAGGCAGGTGGCGATTCGGTCAAGCTCGCCAAGATCGAGGCCAAGAATCAGCAAAACCAGATTGGCGCATACGCTGACATCACTGGCGCGGCTAAAGGATTCTTTAAGGAAGGCAGCAAAGGTTACAAGTCCCTGCAAGCCGCCGAGCAAGTGTTCCGTGCATTCCAGCTTGCCATGAGCATCAAGACCACGGCGGCTGCATTGCTGGGCGATCAGCAGAAAGTCGCTAGTGCAATTTCAAGCGTTGGCCCGCAGGTAGCTGCAAGCCAAGCAATCGGCACGGCTAAGGCTGCTGAGGCAGTAGCCACTCAAGGCGGCGGAGATCCTTACACCGCATTCCCGCGCATTGCCGCAATGATTGCGCTCATGGCCGCGATTGGCTTTGCAGTGGGCGGCGGCGGTAGCGAAGGTCCAGGATTCACCGACAACACCGGCACCGGAACTGTATTCGGCGATGCTGGCGCCCAGTCGCAGTCGGTCAACAAGTCGATCGACCTTCTTAGCGAGGCCGCAACACTTGAAAACCGCATCAGCTCGGCCATGCTCGCGTCGCTGCGTAACATCGAGGCCAACATCGGCGGGCTGACGAATCTGGTTGTGCGTAACGCGCCTGGTGCGGATTTGGCGGAGTCTGTTAAAACAGGCTTTGAAATGAACTCATTTGGTAAAGGATTAAGAACGGCTGTCGGCATCGTTACGCTTGGGGCGTCTGAATTGCTTGGTATTGGCAAATTGCTTGGCGGTTTGTTTGGCAAGAAAGTCAGCATTAAAGGCCAAGGCCTAACCGCTGTTCCTCAAGCCCTTGAGGATATTCTCGCCAATGGCTTTGACTTGCTGAGCTTCGTCGCGATTCAGACGAAAAAGAAATCATTTGGCATTACCACCAGCACCAAGAACAGCATCAAGACCAGCATCGCTGATCCGACGCTTGCCAATCAATTTAGTCTGATTTTCAGCAACTTTGCCGACGCAATCGTGTCTGCTGCTGAGCCGCTTGGCGTATCAACCGATACCGTGACTGAAAAGCTCAACAGCTTCGTGGTGGACATTGGCAAGATTAACCTCAAAGGATTGTCCGGCGAGGAAATCCAAGAGAAGCTGACCGCCGTATTCGGCCAGCAAGCCGACCTAATGGCGCAGGCGGCATTGCCGATGCTGGGCGCATTCCAGCAAGTGGGCGAGGGCTACTTCGAGACGCTGGTGCGAGTCGCATCGGGAATCGAGCAGGCAACCACGCTGCTTGACCGTTTAGGCTTGGCGGCAATCGACTACCGCGACATTCTGGCGACTCAGGGCAATGTCACCACAGAGATCATCCGCCAATCGGTTCTACTGCAAGACGCAACGGCTGGCATCGCGGGCGGATTCGCTGAAATAGTCGCTAACTTTGACGGCACGGGCGAGGAAATCACCGACCTCGTGATTCAGTTGCGCGAACTGCAAAACAGCCTGACGGCGGCGGGCAAGGCTGGGCAGTTCCTCACGACATTCATGATCGCAGGCGCTGGCGGTGTTGACCGTTTAACCGATGGCCTCTCGACTTACTTTGACGACTTCCTAAGTCCAGCCGAGCAAGCCGCCGAGCTAACCCGCCGATTGACGGAACAGTTCAACCGCGTGGGCGTACTGCTGCCGACAACGACCGACGCATTCAAAGCACTGGTTGCCGGTATAGATATCAGCACCGAGGCTGGCCAGCGCATGTTTGGCCAGGTCATCGCATTGGCTCCGGCGTTTAGCGAGCTGCAAGACAGCATGGAGACAGCAGCAGAATCAACAAACAACTTGGTATCGTCTTTGCGCGACCTAGCAGACGAGGCACGTCGTCAGTCTGCTGCATCAGCACCAGTGCAGAATCTGTCAGCATTGCGCGCCCAATTTCAGGCTGCAAGCAATCGCGCTGGGCTTGGAGATTCAACAGCGGCTGCTGCATTGCCCGAAATTGGCAAGCTGCTGCTGCAAGCAAGTCGTGACTATTCGGCATCGTCTACCGCCTACCTGTCAGACTTGGCGCTGATCACTGCCGGCGCAACTCGCGCTGCTGATGTGCAAGAGCGAGGCATGGGATTCACGCCTGAGTCGGGTTATACTGGCCCTGCAATCGGCGGCACGGTTTCTTACCCAACGACTACGCCAGCCAGCACCGAGGTGGCAGCAATGCGCCAAGAGATGAACGCCAACATGTACCAGCTTGCGAAGTACACGCAACAGACAGCAGACCTGCTTGAACGGTGGTCTGACGGAGACCGCATGAACGTGCGCATTGACAATGAGACGACCGACCCGGCACTGGTGAGGACGGTAGCATGATCATTATCAAGCCGATTCTGATTAACGAAACAACTCTGTTTGACAGTAATGTGCCGGAAGACGAATACCCGATGTGGGTTAGTGGGCAAAATACTAACATCGGAGACTACAGGATATATGAGCATCGCATTTATCTAAATTACACCGGCAACGAAAGCCACACAACGCCGCCGCCTGACCAGCCCGATCATTGGCAAGACCAAGGCGCAACGAATCGCTATCGTCTGTTTGATCAGTCAGTCAGCAACCCGACAACCAATAGCGGAACGATTGACTTCACGCTAAGGCTGGGCGCAAACGCCAACGCCGTGACACTATTCAATGTCAGCGCGGCATCGGTTCGCGTCATCATGACAGATCCGATTGATGGCGTTGTCTATGACCGCACCATCATGCTGACAGATTACACCGCCATTATTGATTGGTACGCCTATCAGTTTGAGCCAGTGGGCGAGCGAGAAAACGAGACGACGTTCCTAGACCTGCCAACCTATGCAGCTGCTGACATCCGCGTCATTGTCGATGCCGGCGCTGGCATTGCGTCGTGCGGTGAGGTGGTCGTTGGATCGCAGAAAAAGATCGGGACGGCGAACTTCGGAACGGCGATTGAGATCATCGACTTCTCGCGCAAAGAGACAGATCAATTCGGCAATGTCATCATTGTTGAGCGCAAGTTCTCGAAAGCCGCAGACTACGATGTGACGATTCAGACGATGGGATTGGCTCAGGTGCAGAAGTTCATGGCGCTGATTCGTGCAACACCTTGCGTATTTATTGGCGATGAAGATCGTGACGAAACCATCGTTTATGGGTTCTATAAGTCATTCAAGCCGGTGATCAGTGGGCCGGTGGTATCATCCTGCAATCTACGCGTTGAGGGGCTGACCTGATGGCATATCCATCTGTTACACCACTGCCGGCAACACCCAGCCGAGTTGGCGATCCTGACAATTTCGGCGGCGAGGCTCAGGTCTTTCTTGCTGCATTTACCACATGGCGCACACAGTCAAACTCGTTTGCCTCTTACCTGAATACGCTGCCGTTTAATCAGTACAACTGGGGCACGCTGGTGCAGGTCAATCCGGCGCATGTGCCTGTTGCGGAAATACCTGCCAGGCCTTCCGTTGCGATGCCTGGGCTTGCCTTTGCTTCAGCCGCAGACACGGTATGGATGGGACTGCAATCGCTCTCTGTCATGCAGAACTCGCTGGGCGCATATGCTGATATATTGTCAGGATTTAGTGAGGCGATGGCATTTGTTGCAGATGTGACGCGCCCAGCCATTGGATTGCTGACTACTAACCCAGCACGCGGCCAGTCGCAATCCGTATTCAATTCAAACTCAACTGCATTCTACGAATCGGTGGCAGTGTACGCGCAATCCGCTGACGCACTGTCATCTTGGTTTTATGAGATAATTTCACCTGATAACTACGGATTAATCGGTGATCCAATCACCCTATCCGAAGACTGGGGTACTTTGTAATGGCAAAAACCGTACAACTCAAGCGAGGCACTACCGCACAAGTCAATGCCTACACAGGTCCGGTTGGTGAGATCGTCGTTGATACCGACAAAGACCTTCCGGTAGTAATGGACGGCGTGCAAATTGGCGGGTTCGCAGTAGCGGCTCGTGCCAATGTTGACGGCTCAGTATCTGAAATAAATCGCACAGGAACAGTGACGCGTACAACATCGGCGGATGGGCTTGATACCAGTAAGCGCAAACGAGCGTCGTCGGCAGGCAGTGCTACGGACGCATCATTTCAGGTTGTTGATACTAACAATGGCCTATTCGCACCAGCGGATAATGCTGTCGGCTTGACGGTAAATGGTGCTGAAAGAATGCGTGTTGATTCTGGCGCAAACTTCTCCCGCGTAATCCCCGGTGGCACAACACTATATCCAGACTTTGCTTGTCGGGCTTGGGCAAATTTCGATGGTGCTGCTGCTACGCCTGTCGCGCCACGCGCAGCCGGGAACATCTCTAGTATCGTTAGAACCGCGACAGGGGTTTTCACCGTGACGATGGCAGCCCCGCTACCAGATGCAGCGTATGCGGCTTTATGTGGAGGACAAAACGGAACTAATACCTTTGCCGGAGTCATTCAGCCCATTAGCTCATCGCAATTTCAGCTTGTGACGCAGAACGCCGGAGGCACAGACATTAACTACCCTAATTCCTACTTCGCTATATTTAGGTAAAAATCATGTATAACTTCATTTTCCACAACCCATTAGATGAATCAATATGCGTTGGAATTCCAATGGAAGACCTTCCTGTTTCCGAGGTGGCGAAAAAGTGCGTACCTTTCGGTGTGCCATTCTTGATTATTGAAAACAACGAATTACCAAGCGCGGAGACACAATCCGCATGGGAAGCCAACTTCAGCAGTCCAGACGGAGTTGGCATGGGGCCGCAACGCTGGTTTATTGCTCAGGCTGAAACTAAGTTAGCTGAGCTTGCTGCCGTCGAAATAACTGACGAACTAGACATTGACCAGCACAACGCCGAAGTTACTCGACAGAACGCCCTCATCGCTCAAATGAAAGCCGAAGTCCTCCAGATTGAAGGAGTAGCCCTGTGATTACGATCAATGCCGAAAAGCTACGCGAACTAAAAAACGCCAAGGCCAAGCAGAGTCGTCAAGCAGCTTTTGCCGCCGAACTTGACCCGCTGACGATGAAAGCCGCAAGGGGCGAGGCTACCCAGCAAGAACTCATCGACAAAGCCGCTGACATTCGCGCTCGCTTTCCGTATCAGGAGTAAGCGATGAAAACATCAGATCGCGGCATCGAACTCATCAAGTCTTTTGAAGGCTGCAAGCTCCAGA
>Ga0255087_1000106_pt1 | contig 38340 bp, 42 predicted proteins | sample Colum_Miss_RepA__FD_188561 | JGI IMG/M metagenome (GOLD analysis project Ga0255087, IMG submission 188561) | Freshwater microbial communities from Columbia River, Oregon, United States - Colum_Miss_RepA_8d | ecosystem: Environmental > Aquatic > Freshwater > River | place: USA: Oregon | collected...
GCTTTGGGCCCAGCCGCAGCAGCCACCGCAGGCGCAGCGGGAGCCGCAGGAGCCATGGCAGGTGTCACCGCAGGCGCTACAGCAGGCGCTACAGCAGGCGAGACGGCCGGTACAACCGGGGTGGTCACGGTGTTTTGGGCGGCCACGGACAGAGACAGCATGAGGCCGGCAACTGTAAGCAAGGAAGCAATCAGTCGGATCATTGAAGATGTGTCAAGAGAAAAACGACGCGCTTATTCTCGCACTGATGTCCCTGTCCCAGTGTCAACCTATGTCAAGGTCAGCACCACCGGTTCGCGGCATCCTGCGCCTCAACGGCCAAAGGTCTCGCCCAACTCGGCCGCACGAAGCCGTGCGGCTTCCATCGCCTGTTCAAAGTGGTCGGCGACATGGGACGCCTGCATCGCTGTCAGGGCTGCGTAGGTGGTGCCGCCCTTGGAGGTGACGCGTTCGCGCAAAGTGGCTGGTGAATCGGTGCTGCGACGGGCCAGTTCAGCGGCACCGCAGAAGGTGCCGATGGAGAGTTGACGGGCTTGCTCGGGTGTCAAGCCCATGCGCTCGGCGGCACGGCTCATCGCCTCGATAAAGTAAAACACATACGCAGGTCCTGAGCCAGAGATGGCCGTCACAGCATCCAGCAGCGACTCCTGGTCCACCCACAAATGCTGGCCTGTACCGGACATCACTTGCTCAACGACAAGCCGGTCGTCTTGGCTCACGCCAGTGCGCGCATACAAGCCGGTTTGGCCCTGGCCAATCAATGCGGGCGTGTTGGGCATGGCGCGCACCACACGCTCGGTGCGCAGCCAGGCAGCGATGCTGTCGGTCAAAATGCCAGCCGCCACCGACAAGTGCAAGGCCTTATCGGTGTAAGGCGCCACAGGCTCGGCAGCTTCTTTGAATACCTGTGGCTTGACCGCCCACACAACCAAGTGAGCCTGACTCAGTGAGGCGTCGGGCGCTTCGCGGGCTTGAACGCCGTGGGCTGCGAGCAAGGCTTCGCGGGTGGGGGCAAAGGGCTCCACCACATGGATCTGGTCTGCGTGCACGCCTTGGCGGCGCAGACCGCCAATGAGTGCGCTGGCCATGTTGCCGCCGCCGATGAATGCAAGGTGCTGCATAGGGGGAATGAATCCTTGTGCTGTGACGCTGTTGAGCAGATTGTCCTTCATGACGCTGGGGTGCAGTCGGCCCAGAGTCCGGATGACATTGCGGGTTCGCGAGCTACCTGCCACCGCGCGCACCCCAATGGTCCAAGGCTGGGCCCGGCGCGCCAGTGTGGGTCTCTCACCACGGAATTGAGGCGAAATTAAATCTAAATAGTACATTTTGTGAATTGGGGTTGTGTGTGCCGGATGCGGGCGACCTGGTGCGGAGGTCATTGTCAGGGGCCGCTTGCGGGTGGCTTTTAAAACGTGGCATAATCCAAGGTTCCCGCTTAAACAGGCGGGAGCTATTCATCCCCAAACGGCTGTGCTTGCGAGTGGTTCGCAGGTGTTGCTGACGGGACCAAGACTGATCGGCAGGGCTTGCATGTGCGCCACGCCGGTACAAGTTGGGAACTATTGAAATGATCCAGACTGAATCTCGGTTAGAGGTCGCCGACAACACCGGCGCGAAGTCCGTTTTGTGCATCAAGGTGCTCGGCGGATCCAAGCGTCGCTACGCAAGCGTAGGCGACATCATCAAGGTGAGCATCAAGGAAGCAGCACCGCGCGGACGCGTCAAAAAAGGCGAGGTCTACAGCGCAGTGGTGGTTCGTACCGCCAAGGGCATTCGCCGTGGCGATGGCTCCCTCGTCAAGTTCGACAGCAATGCTGCCGTGCTGCTCAACAACAAGCTGGAGCCCATCGGCACCCGAATCTTCGGCCCCGTCACGCGTGAACTGCGTAACGAGCGCTTCATGAAGATCGTGTCCTTGGCCCCCGAAGTGCTGTAAGGACTCACGACCATGAACAAGATTCGCAAAGGCGACCAGATCATCGTGCTGGCCGGCCGAGACAAAGGCAAGCGTGGCGTTGTGACGCTGCGCAAGGATGACGACCACGTTGTGGTCGAAGGCATCAACCTCGTCAAGAAGCACACCAAGCCCAACCCCATGGCAGGCACTACCGGCGGTATCGTCGAGAAGGCCATGCCGATTCACCAGTCCAATGTGGCCATTTACAACGCGACTTCTGGCAAGGCCGATCGCGTGGGCATCAAGGTGCTGGCCGATGGCAAGAAAGTCCGCGTCTACAAGTCCAGCGGCGAAGAAATCAAGGTGGCATAACCATGGCACGACTTCAACAACATTACCGTGAGAAGGTGGTCCCCGAGTTGACCGCCAAGTTCGGCTACAAGTCCCCGATGGAAGTGCCGCGCCTGACCAAGATCACCCTCAACATGGGCGTGAGCGAGGCTGTGGCCGACAAGAAGGTCATGGACAACGCCGTGGGCGACCTGACCAAGATCGCCGGCCAAAAGCCTGTGGTCACCAAGGCCAAGAAAGCCATCGCCGGGTTCAAGATCCGTGAAGGTCAGGCCATTGGTTGCATGGTCACGCTGCGTGGCGTGCAGATGTACGAATTCCTCGATCGCTTTGTCACCATCGCGCTGCCTCGCGTTCGTGACTTCCGTGGCATCTCCGGACGTGCGTTTGACGGTCGTGGCAACTACAACATCGGCGTCAAAGAACAGATCATTTTCCCTGAGATCGAATACGACAAGGTCGATGCCTTGCGCGGTCTCAATATCAGCATCACCACAACGGCCAAGTCGGACGAAGAGTGCAAGGCACTGCTCGCTGGCTTCCGTTTCCCGTTCAAGAACTGAGGTGGCACGTGGCTAAAGTAGCTTTGATCGAGCGCGAGCTCAAGCGAGAAAAACTGGTGGCCAAGTACGCGAAGAAACACGCGGAACTGAAAGCCATCGCCAATGACGCCAAGCGCAGCGACGAAGAGCGCGCAGCCGCCCGCCTGGGCCTGCAAAAGCTCCCCCGCAACGCCAACCCCACTCGCCAGCGCAACCGCTGCGAGATCACGGGTCGTCCGCGTGGCACCTTCCGCCAATTTGGTCTGGGTCGTGCCAAGGTGCGCGAACTGGCCTTTGAAGGCAACATCCCTGGCATCACCAAGGCCAGCTGGTAATCAGGCAGGAGTAATTCAACATGAGCATGAGTGATCCCATCGCCGACCTGCTGACCCGCATCCGCAATGCGCAGATGGTGGCCAAGCCCACCGTGTCGGTGCCCTCTTCCAAAGTCAAAGTGGCGATTGCCCAGGTGCTGAAGGATGAAGGTTACATCGACGGTTTCCAGGTCAAGACCGACGCCGGCAAGTCCGAGCTCGAAATCGCCCTCAAGTACTACGCTGGCCGTCCGGTCATCGAGCGTATCGAGCGCGTCAGCCGCCCCGGCCTGCGCGTGTACAAGGGCCATGACGCCATCCCCCAGGTCATGAACGGACTGGGCGTGGCCATTGTGACCACCCCCAAGGGTGTGATGACCGATCGCAAGGCGCGTGCTACCGGTGTCGGTGGCGAAGTGCTGTGCTACGTCGCATAACCCCAGGAGAGACGATATGTCCCGAGTAGGAAAAATGCCCGTGACCGTCCCGCAAGGCGTGGACGTGTCCATCAAGGCTGATCAGATCAGCGTGAAGGGTGCCGGTGGCACTCTGTCTGTGGCCGCCAGCAGCCTGGTGACCGTGCAACAAGACGCCGGCAAACTCACGTTTGTCCCGGCCAACGAATCGCGTGAAGCCAACGCCATGAGCGGTACCCTGCGTCAGCTGGTGAACAACATGGTGGTCGGCGTGACCAAGGGCTTCGAGAAAAAGCTCAACCTGGTTGGCGTGGGTTACAAAGCCCAGGCCCAAGGCGCCAAGCTCAACCTCGCGGTGGGCTATTCGCACCCGGTCAACATTGAGATGCCCGCTGGCATCAAAGTTGAAACCCCGGCCCCCACCGAGATCATCATCAAGGGCGCTGACCGTCAGCGCGTGGGTCAAATTGCCGCCGAGATCCGTGCCGTGCGTCCTCCTGAGCCTTACAAGGGCAAGGGCATCCGTTATGCGGATGAGCGCATCACGATCAAAGAGACCAAGAAGAAATAAGGAGCTGCAACATGTTGACCAAGAAAGAGCAGCGTCTTCGCCGGGCCCGTCAGACCCGCATCCGCATTGCCACCCAGGGCGTTGCACGCCTGACGGTGAACCGTACCAACCTGCACATCTACGCCAGCGTCATCTCTGGCGATGGTGCCCAGGTGTTGGCGTCTGCATCCACCGCCGAAGCCGAGGTTCGCAAGAGCCTGGGCGCCTCGGGCAAAGGTGGCAATGCTGCCGCCGCCACGCTGATCGGCAAGCGCATTGCCGAAAAGGCCAAAGCTGCTGGCGTTGAGAAGGTTGCCTTCGATCGCTCCGGTTTTGCCTACCACGGTCGCATCAAGGCGCTGGCAGAAGCCGCGCGTGAAGCGGGCTTGCAGTTCTAAGCAGATCGGAAACAAACATGGCAAAAGTTCAAGCTAAGGTGCAAGACGACGCTCGCGACGATGGCATGCGCGAGAAGATGATCGCGGTCAATCGCGTCACCAAGGTCGTCAAGGGCGGTCGTATTCTCGGTTTCGCAGCGCTCACCGTGGTGGGCGATGGCGATGGCCGCGTCGGCATGGGCAAAGGCAAGTCCAAGGAAGTGCCGGTGGCTGTGCAAAAAGCGATGGAAGAAGCCCGTCGTCACATGACCAAGGTGTCGCTCAAGAACGGCACGATCCATCACAATGTCACCGGTCACCACGGCGCTGCTGTTGTGATGATGGCACCGGCCCCCAAGGGTACCGGCATCATCGCTGGCGGCCCGATGCGCGCTGTTTTCGAAGTGATGGGCATCACCGACATCGTGGCCAAGAGCCATGGTTCGTCCAACCCCTACAACATGGTGCGCGCCACGTTTGACGCGCTGACCAAGTCCACCACCCCGTCCGAAGTGGCGGCCAAGCGTGGCAAGACGGTCGAAGACATCTTCGCCTGATCCGGGAGCCTCACATGACCACCCCCGCCAAAATTAAAGTCCAACTCGTCCGTAGCCCGATCGGCACCAAGCAGTCGCACCGCGACACCGTGCGTGGCCTGGGCCTGCGCCGCCTCAACAGTGTGAGCGAACTGCAGGACACGCCGGCCGTGCGCGGCATGATCAACAAGATCAGCTACCTGGTCAAAGTGCTCTAAAGGTTGAACATGAAACTCAACGACATCAAGCCCGCAGAGGGCGCCAAACATGCCAAGCGCCGCGTCGGTCGCGGTATTGGCTCTGGTCTGGGCAAGACCGCAGGACGCGGTCACAAGGGCCAGAAATCCCGTTCGGGCGGCTACCACAAGGTGGGCTTCGAAGGCGGTCAAATGCCGCTGCAGCGTCGCCTGCCCAAGCGTGGCTTCAAGTCTCATCTGCTGAAGTACAACGCCGAGATCACCCTGTCCGCTCTGGATCACCTCGGTCTGGGCGAAGTCGATCTGCTCGCACTCAAGCAAGCGGGTCTGGTAGGCGAACTCGCCCGCGTGGTCAAGGTCATCAAGACCGGCGAGATTTCTCGCGCGGTCAAGTTGACCGGCATTGGTGCCACCGCGGGTGCCAAGGCAGCCATCGAGGCCGCTGGCGGCTCGCTGGCTTAATAAAACACAGCACACCAGGAACAACGCACCGTGGCCACCAGCGCATCGCTAGCCAAAACCGACAAGTACGGAGACTTGCGTCGCCGGCTCGTCTTTTTGCTGCTCGCGCTCGTGGTTTATCGTGTGGGTGCGCACATCCCGGTGCCGGGCATTGACCCTACGCAGTTGCAGCAGTTGTTCCAGGGCCAACAAGGCGGCATCCTGAACCTGTTCAACATGTTCTCGGGAGGCGCCCTTTCGCGTTTCACGGTGTTCGCCCTGGGCATCATGCCCTACATCTCGGCGTCCATCATCATGCAGTTGCTCACCTATGTGCTTCCCAGCCTGGAGCAACTCAAGAAGGAAGGCGAAGCTGGTCGTCGCAAGATCACCCAGTACACCCGTTACAGCACCCTCGGTTTGGCGCTCTTCCAGTCCATGGGCATTGCCCTCGCACTCGAGTCGTCTGCGGGCCTGGTGCTGGACCCGGGCATGAGTTTTCGGATCACCGCCATGGTGAGCCTCACGGCAGGAACCATGTTCCTGATGTGGCTGGGGGAGCAGATCACCGAGCGGGGTCTGGGCAACGGCATCTCTATTCTGATTTTTGCCGGCATCGCCGCCGGATTGCCCAGTGCCATCGGCGGTTTGCTCGAGCTGGTTCGTACCGGTGCGATGAGTATTCTGGTGGCGCTTTTCATCGTGGTCGTCGTTGGCCTGGTGACGTATTTCGTGGTGTTCGTGGAGCGGGGTCAGCGCAAGATTCTGGTCAACTACGCACGTCGCCAAGTCGGCAACAAGGTGTATGGCGGTCAGTCCTCTCACTTGCCGCTCAAGCTCAACATGGCCGGTGTGATTCCGCCCATCTTTGCGTCATCCATCATTCTGTTGCCCGCCACCGTGGTGAGCTGGTTCAGCTCCGGTGACAGCATGCGCTGGTTGAAGGATATTGCCAGTGCTTTGTCGCCTGGTCAGCCGGTCTACATCCTGCTGTATGTGGCTGCCATTGTGTTTTTCTGTTTTTTCTACACGGCGTTGGTGTTCAACAGCCGTGAGACAGCCGACAACCTGAAGAAGTCAGGCGCCTTCATTCCAGGTATTCGTCCTGGCGACCAGACGGCCCGCTATATCGACAGGATCCTGGTTCGTCTGACTTTGGCGGGCGCGGTGTACATCGCTTTCGTCTGTTTGTTGCCCGAGTTTTTGATTCTCAAATACAACGTGCCGTTTTATTTTGGCGGCACCTCATTGCTGATCATTGTGGTGGTCACCATGGACTTCATGGCCCAGGTGCAGAACTACATGATGAGCCAGCAGTATGAGTCTTTGCTGAAGAAGGCGAACTTCAAAACCACGCTGGGCGGTTGAACCGCAGGGCTGGGTGTTCGTGGTGACGGTGGGTGCCTCGCGCATGTGCGTCAGGCCTGAATTGTGTCCTGAGTCATTGTGGCTTGGGGCGAAGTGAAAGAGGAAAAGCGCCAGGGGGCACTTTTCAAGGATTGTTAGGAGAGTGAAATGAGAGTTTCGGCTTCGGTCAAGAAAATTTGCCGCAACTGCAAAATCATCCGTCGCAAGGGCGTGGTTCGTGTGATCTGCACGGACCCCCGTCACAAGCAGCGCCAAGGTTGATGCAACAGGTTTAAGAGGACGCACATGGCACGTATCGCTGGTATCAATATTCCGCCGCACCAACACGCGGAGATCGGTCTCACCGCCATCTTCGGTATTGGTCGCACCCGCTCTCGCAAAATTTGCGAAGCTTGTGGCATCGCCTATTCCAAAAAGATCAAGGATCTGACGGACGCTGATCTGGAGAAGATCCGCGACCAGATCGCTCAGTTCACCATCGAGGGTGACCTGCGCCGCGAAACCACCATGAACATCAAGCGTTTGATGGACATCGGTTGCTACCGTGGTTTCCGTCATCGTCGCGGTCTGCCGATGCGTGGTCAGCGCACCCGTACCAATGCCCGTACTCGCAAGGGTCCGCGCAAGGCCGCTCAGGCCCTGAAAAAATAATTAAGGGATCACCATGGCAAAAGCACCCGCTAATACCGCTGCGCAACGTGTGCGCAAAAAGGTCCGCAAAAACGTTGCGGATGGCATTGCGCACGTCCACGCATCGTTCAACAACACCATCATCACCATCACCGACCGCCAGGGCAATGCCCTGTCGTGGGCTTCGTCGGGCGGTCAGGGCTTCAAAGGCTCTCGCAAGTCGACCCCATTTGCGGCTCAGGTGGCGTCCGAAGTCGCGGGCCGTGCGGCCATCGACCAAGGCATCAAGAACCTCGACGTCGAGATCAAGGGCCCCGGCCCCGGTCGCGAGTCGTCGGTGCGTGCGCTCGCCGCGTTGGGCATCCGGATCAACTCGATTTCCGATGTCACCCCGGTTCCGCACAACGGCTGCCGCCCTCAAAAGCGTCGTCGTATCTAATTTTCAGTGAAGCCCACCGCCATCGGGTCCTGCCGGTGGCTCCCCGCACGGTGTGCGGGCAGATGAGATAAAGGAAGTTCAAGTGGCACGTTACCTAGGCCCCAAGGCCAAACTCTCTCGCCGTGAAGGCACCGACCTGTTCCTGAAGAGCGCACGCCGCGCCATCAGCGACAAGGCCAAATTCGACACCAAGCCCGGCCAGCATGGCCGCACTTCGGGTCAGCGCACCTCCGACTTCGGTCTGCAGTTGCGCGAGAAGCAAAAAGTCAAGCGCATGTATGGCGTGCTGGAGCGCCAGTTCCGACGCTACTTTGCTGAGGCTGATCGCCAGCGCGGCAACACCGGTGCGAACCTGCTGTTCTTGCTCGAGTCGCGTCTGGACAACGTCGTCTACCGCATGGGCTTTGGCTCGACCCGCGCTGAAGCGCGCCAACTGGTGTCGCACAAGGCGATCACGGTGAATGGTCAGCAAGTCAACATCCCGTCGTACCTGGTCAAGGCCGGTGACGTCGTGGCGGTGCGTGAAAAGTCCAAAAAACAAGGCCGCGTGGTCGAGGCGTTGCAATTGGCCACGCAAGTGGGCCTGCCCGCGTGGGTCGAGGTCAATGTGGACAAAGCCGAAGGCACGTTCAAGAAGGTGCCAGACCGTGACGAATTCGCCGCCGACATCAACGAATCGCTGATCGTCGAATTGTATTCACGTTAATCGCGAACCCGCTTTCTTTTCCCCTGTGTTGCACGCTCAAGCAGTCAGGGGTGGATCACCCAGCCTTACCGGTGTAACGAGCCGGGGGTATTGAGAGGAACTCCGAATGCAAACCCAATTGTTGAAACCCAAAGCCATCAACGTCGAGCACATCGGCCACAACCGTGCCAAAGTCACGCTCGAACCGTTCGAGCGTGGTTATGGCCACACCCTGGGCAATGCCCTGCGCCGTGTGTTGTTGTCCTCCATGGTCGGCTATGCCGTGACGGAAGTCACCATTGCTGGCGTGCTGCACGAGTACTCGTCCATCGACGGCGTGCAAGAAGATGTGGTCAACATCCTGTTGAACCTCAAGGGCGTGGTGTTCAAGCTCCACAACCGTGATGAAGTGACCCTGAGCCTGCGCAAGGAAGGCGAAGGCGTGGTGTCGGCCGCTGACATTCAGACACCGCATGACGTTGAAATCATCAACCCCGAGCACGTCATTGCCAACCTGTCGCAAGGCGGCAAGATTGACATCCAGCTCAAGGTGGAAAAGGGCCGTGGCTATGTGCCCGGTACGGTGCGTCGCTACGGCGAAGAGCCTTCCAAGTCCATCGGTCGTATCGTCCTCGATGCGTCTTTCTCGCCGGTTCGCCGTGTGAGCTACAGCGTCGAGAACGCCCGCGTCGAGCAGCGTACTGACCTCGATCGCCTGGTGGTCGAGATTGAGACCAATGGCGCCATCACCGCGGAAGACGCCGTGCGTGCGTCGGCCAAGATTCTGGTCGAGCAACTCGCTGTCTTCGCACAGCTCGAGGGCAACGAACTCGCCGCCTTCGATTCGCCGGCACCGCGCAGCGCCCAGCAGTTCGACCCGATCCTGCTGCGCCCTGTGGATGAGCTGGAACTCACCGTGCGCTCGGCCAACTGCCTCAAGGCCGAGAACATCTACTACATCGGTGACCTGATCCAGCGCACCGAGAACGAGCTGCTCAAGACCCCCAACCTGGGTCGTAAGTCGCTCAACGAAATCAAGGAAGTGCTCGCCTCGCGCGGCCTGACCCTGGGGATGAAGCTGGAGAGCTGGCCTCCCGCAGGACTTGAGCGTCGCTGATCGCACAGTGACAACCAACGGACTTCGGTCCCCCGGCCGTACCTGATACGGCGGCCGGCAAAACATCGAAAGGAAAAATCATGCGTCACGGACACGGACTTCGCAAACTCAATCGCACCAGCGAGCACCGCCTCGCCATGCTGCGCAACATGATGAACTCGCTCATCGAGCATGAGGTCATCAAGACCACAGTGCCCAAAGCCAAAGAGCTTCGCCGGGTGGTCGAGCCCATGATCACGTTGGCCAAGGAACCTACCCTGGCTAACAAGCGGCTGGCTTTCAACCGCCTGCGCGACCGCGACTCTGTGGTCAAGCTGTTCGGCGAACTGGGCCCGCGCTTCAAGGCCCGTCCGGGTGGCTACACCCGCATTCTCAAGATGGGATACCGTGTGGGCGATAACGCACCCATGGCGCTGGTGGAACTCGTGGACCGCCCTGAGGTGAGCGACGCTCCCGAAGCGGCTGCTGAATAAGTTATAATTAATCTTCTGACGCGCGATGGAGCAGCCTGGTAGCTCGTTGGGCTCATAACCCAAAGGTCGCAAGTTCAAATCTTGCTCGCGCAACCATTACAAACGCCCACCTCGTGTGGGCGTTTTGTTTATGCGGGATTTCAAGCATGACGTCATCGATGCAGTCCGTGGTGTCCCAGGCCGAGCGTGTCGAACTTCAGACCAGTGGTGGACGGCAGGTCTGGCATGTCTGGCACCGTGATGCCCTGGGTCAGCCACCCTTGGTGTTGTTGCATGGTGGAAGCGGCAGCTGGACCCACTGGGTGCGCAATGTCCAAGCGCTGTCGAGGGACCGTGCGGTGTGGGCTATCGACTTGCCAGGTTTTGGGGATTCGGAACTGCCCCCCGACGTGCGAGACGTCGACCTGATGTTCCCCTACGTGGTGGAGGGCATGGAACAGTTGTTGGGTAACACCCGCGTCGATCTGATGGGGTTTTCGTTTGGCGGCATGACCGGCGGGTTCATTGCAGCCCATCACCCTGAGCGTATCCATCGTCTTCTCTTGATTGGCATTCCAGCTTTGGGGTTGTTTGCTGGCGCTCAGGCCTTGCGTGGATTGCGCGAGGACATGACGGTGCAGGAACGCGCGGATGTGATGCGCCATAACCTCCTCAAGATGATGCTGCACCATCCCGAGAGCATCAGCGATGAGACCGTGGCGATGCAGGATGCCAACGTGTCACGCGACCGCATGCGTCGACGCCGCATTGCGCGCAGTGATGTGCTGCTGCAGTTGCAACAACGCTGGACTTGCCCGGTCTACACATTTTGGGGCGAGCATGATGTGCTGTACACGGGGCGTTTGGATGAAGTGCGACAAGCCCTGCAGGGCTGCCGACTGATGTCCTTTCACGTGATACCCGATGCAGGGCATTGGGTGATGTACGAGCGGCCCCAAGCGTTCAACGAACTGGTGCTGCAAACGCTGCAATAGTCGTTTAGGCCTGCGCCATCTGACGCAGGCGAAAGCGTTGTAACTTGCCGGTCTCGGTGCGTGGCAGTTGTGCCAGAAATTCGATCTCGCGTGGGTATTTGTACGGGGCCAGGTGGGACTTGACGTGGTCCTGCAACTGCTTGACCAACTCAGGCGATGCCGGATGGCCTGCGCGCAAGACGCAATACGCCTTGACGATCATGCCTCGCTCAGCATCAGGCTTGGCCACCACACCACATTCAGCCACCGCGGGATGTTGCAGCAAGGCATCCTCCACTTCCGGACCGCCCACGTTGTAACCCGCGGTGATGATCATGTCATCGTCGCGTGCCTGGTAATAAAAGTACCCCGCTTCGTCCTGTATGAAGGTGTCGCCCGGATAGTTCCAGCCATGGCGCACGTAATTCGTTTGTCGCGAGTCATCCAGGTATCGACAACCCGTGGGCCCGATCACAGCGAGTCGGCCCACCGTTCCTCGCGGTAACTCCTGACCTTGGTCATCGACCACGCGGGCCTGATACCCCGGCACCACTTTACCAATCGAGCCAGCGCGCACATCCGCACCCGCTGCCGAAATGAAAATGTGAAACATCTCGGTAGCACCAATGCCATCGATCATCTCGAGGCCGCTGGCTTGCTTCCAGAGTTGACGCGTGGCGTCGGGCAAGGCCTCGCCGGCACTCACGCTGATGCGCAGCGTGGGCACCGGGTGTTGCTGGATCAGGGGTGCCATTTGACGGTAGAAGGTGGGTGCGGTGTAGCACACCGTGCAGCCCACCTGAGCCATCAACTCCACCATGCGCGAGGGCGTGTAGGCACCGTCCGGGTAGTACACCGAAGCGCCCGCCCACAGCGGAAACAGCAACAACCCCCCCAGGCCAAAGGTGAAGGCCAAAGGGGGTGAGCCCATCACGATATCGTCGGGATGCGCTTGCAGCACATGGTCCGGCCAAGCCCTGCAAGCGGCCAGGAGATCGCGGTGACTGTGCACAGCAGCCTTGGGTGTGCCGGTGGTGCCCGAGGTGAAAGCCAGCAGTGCAATGGGGTCATCAGGCAGCTCAGAGCGGGTGTCTGCATCTAGGCGGGGGTGGTCTGATCGATCCAACAGGCTGTCCAGTGCATCGGGGCCCTGCGGTGAGCCCCAGCTCAAAATGCGTTGGAGTGTCGGATGGCCGGCACGTGCCGTGTCCAATTCCTCCAGCAGGCGCGCATCACACAGCGCTATCACGGGTTGGGACTTGTCGATGATGTCGCCCAACTCCTTGGCGCGTAACAAGGGCATGGTGCACACCGCCACCAGGCCTGCTTGCACCACCGCCAACCACGCCACGGCCAGCGCGATCGAGTTGGCACCGCGCAGCAGTACGCGTTGACCCGGTTGCAAGCCGAGCGAGTGTGTCAGCACCCGGGCCAACCGATCCACGCGTGCGCGGGTTTGCGCAAAGGTGAGTATCTCTTGCTCGCTTCGCAACAAGGGACGGCTCATCCAACCAGCTTGCTCGGCGCGCTCCCACAGCGTCTGGATGGCATTCACAGACTGTCCTGCCACGGCAGCAGGCAGGTTATCGAGCCTGTTCGGCCACTGCGCCTGAGGCGGGAGCCGATCCAGAACAAAGCGGTCGTAGGGCATGTGGGGTGGGCCTGTGTCAGACACGGGTTGCCCGGCAGACAGGCAACTGTTTCATGGTGGAATTGTTTATGCTTAAAGCAAATGCCGTCAAGTTGTCTGTTTTGTACGCGCGCCTAGGTAAAACCCTAGGAAGTCGCGCAGTCTAGGCGCACAATCACCCCCATGCTATACAAATTCAAGTCCAAGGCCACGGGCGACCTGATCATGCTGGAGCCCCATGGTCGCCAAATACTGAGCCTGATCGGCAAGGAGCCTTCTCCCCGGGGCATTGTGGAAGTGGCCGACATCCCTGCGGCCATCGTGGCGTTGCAAACGGCCATGAAGCAGCAAGACGAGCGAGATGCCCAGGCCCAACATACAGCACAGGCCCGGGGCGAGGACACCTCGCACGATGACACCGTGAGCCTGCGTCAGCGAGCTGTGCCGTTCATCGCCATGCTGCAACGCTGCCTCGACGAACAGCACCCCATCGTGTGGGGCGTGTGAGCCAGGCTGATCCCCACCCGTTTTCACAGCTCACGCCCGAGGTGGTGCTGGACGCCTTGTCAGGTGTGGGGCTGGCGGTGGATGGTCGACTCATGGGCTTGAATTCCTATGAAAACCGCGTCTACCAAGCCATGCTCGATGACGCTGAGCCGGTGGTAGCCAAGTTTTACCGACCCGGCCGATGGAGCGAGGCGCAGATTCGTGAAGAGCACGCATTCAGTGCCGAACTGGTGGCCGATGACATCCCGGTGGTGGCGCCGAAGGTGTTGCAAAGAGACACCTTGCACCGACTGACCGTGCCAGTGGAAGGTGCGCCGCCCACGGTGTTTTGGTTCAGCGTGTGTCCCCGTCGCGGGGGGCGCAGACCCGAACTGGATGACCCTGAGGTGCTGGAGTGGATCGGGCGATTTCTGGCCCGCATGCATCTGGTGGGTGAACGACAGCCGTTTGCTCACCGCCCCGCGCTGGACGTGCAGTCGCACGGCTATGAGCCTCTGGCCTTGCTGCTGCAACAGCATGTGCCCCCGGAGAGTCGGACGGCCTGGCAGCAAGCAGCCCAAGAGGCGCTGGCAATGGTCGAACAGGCGATGCGTGAGCCATACGCCGGGTTGCGCCTGCATGGCGACGCACACCCCGGCAACATTCTGTGGACGCCGGTGGAGATGCCGCAGGGCGGACCGCACTTTGTCGACCTGGACGACGCCCGTACGGGACCCGCGGTTCAGGACCTGTGGATGCTGCCCAGCGGCGATCGGCGTGACCGGACGATGCAGTGGTCGGCCCTGCTCGAGGGCTACACCTCCATGCGCAGCTTTGATTCGCGCGAGTTTGCTTTGGTGGAACCACTGCGCACCCTGCGTTTGCTGCACTACAGCGCCTGGCTGGCGCAACGGCGCGATGACCCGGCATTTGCCGAGCATTTTGGCTGGTTTGGCACGCCGTCCTATTGGCAGGAGCAGGTTCGCATCCTGCACGACCAGATCGAAGCCATGCAGGAAGCCCCGCTCATGCTGTAAGTGTCAGAGGACAGGATTTTCGATGGCGCCGATGCCGTCGATCTCGACACGCACACGGTCCCCTGATTGCAAGTAACGGGGGGGCTTGAAGCCGATGCCCACACCTACCGGGGTGCCGGTGGCAATCACATCGCCCGGGTACAGCGTGATACCCGCACTCAGGGTTTCAATCAGGGTGGGAATGTCGAAAATCAGATCGCGGGTGCTGGCGTTTTGACGCTCTTCGCCGTTGACCCAGCAGCGCACCTGCGTGTTGGTGCCATCACAGGCATCGGCCGTGACCAGCCATGGACCCATCGGACAAAAGGTGTCGAAGGACTTGCCCATGTGCCATTGCAGATGACGGTTTTGCCAGTCGCGAGACGTCACATCGTTGATCACGGTGTAGCCCCAGACGTGTTGCAGGGCATCAGCCGCACGAATGCCCTTGCCGCCGCGCCCGATGATCACGCCCAACTCGGCTTCATAGTCGATGGCGGTGGACACATCGGCCCCCGGCATGCAAATGGCCTCGCCGGTGGCGATGACCGACTCGGGCACCTTGGTGAAGATGATGGGCACGGAGGGGATGTCGCCGCCTGCCTTGGCGCTGCTGTCAAAGCCGCTGCTGGCAAATTCCTTGGCATGTGCGTAGTAGTTCTTGCCCACACAAAACACATTACGACGCGGGCGTGGCAAGGGTGCGCGCAACTGGACCTGCGAGAGTGCGATGCTGGACAGGGTGGCGGGCATCGCGTCGCCCCGCACCTGACGCTCGATGATGCCTTGTGCGCCGAGTTCACGCTCGGCCAAGGGAAGATCCCACGGCGTCACCGAGAGCAGATCGACGGAGACTTGACCCACGTGGGGTTGCCCTTGATGGGTGAAGGCGGCAATTTTCATGATGAAGTGCAAACAGGCGAGGCTGATTGAAATGACTGAATCACGGGTATTGTCGGCGCCCTTGCATAGACAGGGTAATTCCTCGGATATTGGTGCGGTGCTAGAGTTCACTCCCCTCATGTCATGCAGGGACGTCTCGCGGAGACGAGCCCTGTCAATCGGGAGACTCCATGAAAAGAAGACAAGCACTGGGTTGGATGGCGGGCGCTTCAGCAGCCCTGGGTAGCTGGACACCGTCGGTGTGGGCGCAGGCGCCCGCGTATCCCACGCGGCCGATCACCATGATCGTGCCCTTCCCCCCGGGTGGGGTGGCCGACATCGTGGCGCGGCCGGTTGCCGAAGCCATGTCCCGAGATCTGGGTCAAGCGGTTGTTATCGAAAACCGACCCGGTGCGGGGGGTGGCATCGGCATGGGAGCGGCCGCCAAGGCCAAGGCGGATGGCTACACCGTGCTGCTGGCCCTGTCGTCACTGACCGTGATTCCCGAAGCGGATGCACTCTTGGGGCGTGCGCCGATGTATGCCATCAACGACCTGCGTCCGTTGGCCCGGTTCACGGCCGACCCCACGGTGTTGGCCGTGCGCGCCGAATCGCCCTGGCGCACTGTGCAGGAGTTTGTGGAGGACGGCCGCAAGCGACCCGGCGCACTCACCTATGGGTCCTCTGGCAATTACGGCACCATGCATGTGCCGATGGAAATCCTAGCACAAACGGCCGGCATTCAGATGACGCATGTGCCCTTCACTGGCGCTGCACCGGCCGTGGTGGCCTTGTTGGGGGGGCAGATCGACGCGGTGTCTTCGGGACCTGCCACCGTGCTGCAGCACATCCGCGCCGGCAAGTTGCGTGCCCTCGCGCATTGGGGGCAGGGCCGTCTGGAGTCCATGCCCGGGGTGCCTGCCTTGCGTGACCAGGGCTGGGCGGCCGAGTACGCCCAATGGTCCGGGCTTTTTGTGCCGTCTGCCACGCCAGACCCGGTGGCGCAGCGCTTGCGCGCGGCCGCACGCATGGCCTCGCAGGATGCCCGTGTGCGTGAGGTCATACAAAACGCCGGCAGTCCGTTGCTCTATCAGGACACGCCAGACTTTGAAAAATATGTCCAGCAAGACGCCCGCGCCATGGTCGAGGTCGTGCGTCGCATGGGCAAAGTTCAATGAAGACAGGAGTTCATGTCATGAGAAAAGTCATTCAACAGTTGGGGGGAGTCTGTGTGGCACTGGTGCTGTCCGCCCAGGTCTGGGCCCAGTCCTATCCCAACCGTCCCGTCAAGATCATCGTGCCCTTTGCCACGGGTGGTCCGGCGGACAACTATGCCCGGTTCGCCGCACTCAAACTGCAAGAGGCGCTGGGACAATCCTTCGTGGTGGACAACCGCCCGGGCGCCGGCTCGGTCATCGGGACCGACCTCGCAGCCAAGGCCGCGCCCGATGGCTACACCCTGCTGATGATGTCCAACACCCACACGGTGAACGAGTCGCTGATTCCCAACAAGCCCTACGCTTTGATGCGTGACTTTGTGGGCGTGGCACCCATCAATTACTCGGACCTGTTGCTGGTGGCGCACCCGAGCACGGGCATCCAGTCCGTCAAGGAATTGATCGAGCGCGCCCGCGCACAACCAGGTCGGTTGAACTATGCCTCCTCGGGTCCGGGCACGCCTTATCACATGGCCGGTGAATTGTTCAAAAACCAGGCCAAAGTGTTTCTGGTGCACATCCCCTACCGGGGCAGTTCGGGTGCGCGTACCGATGTGTTGGGCGGACAGGTGGACATGATGTTCGATGCCGTGACCACCATGACCGAGAATGTGCGTTCGGGCAAGGTGCGCGCCATCGCCACCACCGGTCGTCAACGCTCCGAGGTGTTGCCGGATGTGCCGACGGTGAGCGAGTCGGGTGTGCCGGGCTATGAAGCCACCATCTGGGTCGGACTCATGGCGCCCAAGGGCACCCCCAAGGCCGTGATCGACAAGCTCAATGACACCCTCAACGCAGTCTTGCGCCAACCCGAGTTGAAGCAACAGTGGAGCCGCCAGGGCGCAACGCCCCTGGTCATGTCCCCGCCGGCCTTTGAGAAATTCTTGCAAGACGATATTGCCAAATGGTCCACGGTGATCAAGTCGGCAGGCATTCAAATGGATTGAGGGCTTCAGCGCTCAACAGCATGAAACAACTGCGTTTGATGAGCGGCGGTGCCGCACAAGGTCTGGTGGGCGCCCTGCGTGAGTCCTTTGAGCGTGAACATGCCTGCACAGTGAATGGCACGTTCGGGGCGGTGGGGTTGATGCGCGACCACTTGCTGGCCGGCGAGCCCAGCGACCTGATGATTCTGAGTCAGACGCTGATCGATCAACTGACGAAGGAAGGCCATCTGGTGGCGTGGTCGGCGCAGGCATTGGGCGTCGTGAAGACGGGCGTGGCGGTGTTGCCAGGCGCCCCGCGCCCCGCGCTGCAAACACCCGAGCAGTTGAAAAGCGTTTTGTCGCAGGCCACAGCGGTGTACTTCCCCGACCCTCAAAAAGCCACAGCTGGCATTCACTTCATGAAAGTGCTTGAGCAATTGGGTGTGCATGAGTTACTGGCTGATCGTCTGTTCGTGTACCCCAATGGGGCCACCGCCATGCGCGAGATGGCTGCGCACGCCAAGCCGGGTGCGGTGGGGTGTACGCAAGTGACCGAAATCATGTACACGCCCGGTGTGTCGTTGCTGGATGTGTTGCCCGAGAGCCTGGGACTCTCCACGGTGTACACCGCAGCCGTGTGCACGCATGCTGCACAGCCGCAGTTGGCGCGTGAATTGATCGCCACACTGGCCGGTGAGGCGGCAGCTCAGTTGCGCCGTGACGGCGGCTTTGTGTGAGTCCTCGCAGGGCCTGCAGGCGCTGCAAGTGCCTGCTTGGCGTGTGTTCGCGCGTTAGCCTGCCAGCAACGCATTCACGCGACGAACATAACTCGCCGGATCCTCGGGCAAGCCACCCTCGGCCAACAAGGCCTGGTCAAACAGGATGTGTGCCAGGTCGTTGAAGTGCGCGGCCGAGGCATCATCAGCCAGTCGTTGGACCAACTTGTGCTCTGTGTTGACTTCCAGAATCGGTTTGACGGTGGGTGCGGGTTGTCCCGCCTGCTTGAGCATGCGTGACAACTGCAGGGACATGGCCTGATCCTGGACCACCAGACACGCCGGCGAGTCAACCAGCCGGGTGGTCACACGCACGTCCTCAGCCACGTCTTTCAGCGTTTCTTTGAGCTTGGCCAGGGTGGGTTTGAAGTGCTCGGCGGCGGTTTCGGCGGCCTTCTTTTCGGCCTCGTCTTGGAGCTTGCCCAGGTCCACCGCACCCTTGGCAACACTTTGCAGCGGAGTCCCCTCGAATTCGTGGAGGAAGCCCAAGGCCCACTCGTCCACGCGGTCGGTCATGAGCAGCACCTCGATACCCTTTTTACGGAACACCTCGAGTTGCGGGCTGTTGCGTGCCGCTGCTGCGGTATCGGCAGTGATGTAGTAGATGGCCTCCTGGCCTTCCTTCATGCGGGCCTTGTAGTCGACGAAGGACACCGACACGGTGTCGGTGGTGGAACTGGCAAAACGAAGCAGTTTGGCCAGCTTGTCGCGATTGGCAAAATCCTCGCCCAGACCTTCTTTCAAGACGGCGCCGAATTCGGCGTAGAAGCGGGCGTACTTGCCGGCATCGGCCTTGTCCTCGTCGCTGGCGTCTGCGGCGGGTTGATCACGGCGAGCCAGGTCTTCCAGCATGGAGAGGACGCGGCGGGTGTTGCCCTCGCGGATGGCACGAACATCGCGGCTTTCCTGCAGGAGTTCGCGGCTCACGTTCAGCGGCAGGTCGGCCGAGTCCACCACGCCCTTCACAAAGCGCAGGTACACGGGCAGCAGGACCTCGGCATCGTCCATGATGAAGACGCGCTTGACGTAGAGCTTGAGGCCACCGCGTTTGTCGCGATTCCACAAATCAAAGGGTGCTTTCGCAGGCAGGTACAGCAACTGGGTGTACTCGGTGCTCCCCTCGACACGGTTGTGACTCCAGCTGAGCGGGTCTTCCATGTCATGGCTGATGGCCTTGTAGAACTCGGCGTACTGCTCGTGGGTGATGTCTTTCTTGGCGCGGCTCCACAGTGCGTTGGCTTTGTTGACGGTTTCCCACTCGTCGGTGAGCACCATCTCGCCAGGCTGGTTGTTCTCGCCTTCCTGCCATGTTTCCTTGCGCATCAGGATGGGCAGCGAAATGTGGTCGGAGTATTTGGCGATGATGGATTTGAGTTTCCAGGTGTTGAGGTAGTCCTCGGCGTCCTCGCGCACATGCAGGATGACTCGAGTCCCACGATCTGCCTGGTGGATGGCTTCCACCTCGAACTCGCCGGTGCCGCCGCTGCGCCAACGCACCCCTTGTTCGGCCGACAGGCCGGCGCGGCGGGATTCCACGGTGATCTGGTCAGCCACGATGTAGCCGGAATAAAAGCCCACGCCAAACTGGCCAATCAGGGCGCCCTGCTCTTTGGCGTCGGTCTTGTTGTCCTGGCTCAGGCGAGACATGAAGTCCCGCGTGCCGCTTTTGGCGATCGTGCCCAGGTGGTCAATCGCTTCTTGCTGGCTCATGCCGATGCCGTTGTCCTGGATGGTGAGGGTGCGTGCGGCCTTGTCGTAGCTCACCCGTATCTCCAGGTTGGGCGCGTTCTCGTACAAGGCGTTGTTATCCAACGCTTCGTAACGCAACTTGTCGCAGGCGTCGGAGGCATTGGACACCAGTTCGCGAAGAAAGATTTCCTGGTTGGAGTAAAGAGAGTGGGTGACCAGGTGCAGCAGCTGGGCCACTTCGGCCTGAAAGGCATGGGTTTGTTTGGACATGGTGTCGGTCTTGAAGCAACAGAAGTCAGGGGTAAGTCCGTGTCACCAGGCGGCAACGGACGTGAAAGAGACAACTGAGGACGCTGGTGCGCATTTCAAGAGCCGCGGACCCACGGGTTTCGGGGCTGACGGGCTGGATACCGCCATGGGGCATGTCTGGACCCGGTGAAGATGATGCGGGCAGCCTCAGAACCCTTCATCCGGCCCGAGGTAGCGCCACTGACCCACGGGCAGATGCCCCAGCATGACCCGTCCGATCCGGATGCGTTTGAGTCCCACCACTTGCAGGCCCACCAGTTCGCACATGCGCCGGATCTGGCGCTTGCGGCCTTCCTTGAGCACAAAGCGCAACTGCTCGGGATTTTGCCATTCGACCTGGGCCGGCTTGAGTACGTGGCCGTCCAGCGACAAGCCATGACGCAGCCGGGCAATCGCTTGGGGGGGGACGGCATCCTGGACCCGCTCGCGCGTGTCGCCAAAGGCCACCCGCACCAGGTATTCTTTTTCCACGCCGCTGTCCTCACCAATCAACTGTCGCGCAATGCGCCCATCCTGCGTCAGGATCAGCAAGCCCACCGAATCGATATCCAGGCGGCCGGCCGGTGCCAGCCCACGCAGCTGCGAAGGTTGAAAGCGGCGTGGGCTGTGGTCACCGCGCCAGTGGTTGCGACCTTGCACCAGGGTGACGGCAGGCGGGTGACCATCCTCGGCCTGTGCGCTCACATAGCCCACCGGCTTGTGCAACAGGATGGTGACGCGATCGGCCTGTTGGTCTCGCGCCTGTCGCTCCACCGTGATGCGAGCCTGCGTTGAGACTTGCTGCCCCGTGGTCGCGACAGCACCATCCACGCGCACCCACCCACGCTCGATCCAGTCGTCTGCCTCGCGTCGCGAGCACAGGCCGAGCTCGGCCATGCGCTTGTTGAGCCGCAGGGTGCTCGAGGCTTGTGCTGAGGTGACCGAAACAGGGGGGCGAGTGGACATGGGGGGACTTTACGCCTTGGGCAACCCAAAGCAACGCAGGCGCGCCAGGTCCAGCACGCGCAGGCCACCGTACTCGGTGCGGATCAGTTGCGCGGCCTGCAAGGTGTTGAGGGCCACGTTCACCCGTTGGCGCGACAGGCCCACCAGGTACGCCAACTCTTGCTGGGTGATACGCAGCACTTCACCCACACCTGGGTAGAGCACCGGGTTGAACAAAATGGCCAGACTGCGAGCCACCCGGATATCCGGGTTGTTGATGCGATCAATCTCTCGCGCGGCAATGAACTGCCCCAGTCGCTCGTTGAGTTGATTCATCACGAACCGGTTGAACCCGATGGAATGATCGAGCAACCAATGGAAGTGGTGTACCGGCAAGCCAGCGACCACGCTGGCGCGCAGGGCTTGAATGTTGTAGCGGTAAGCCTCGCGTTTGAGCACGGTGCCCTCGCCAAACCAACCGCCCGACGGTACGCCCGTGAAGGTCATGCTGTTGCCCTGCTCGTTGTCAGCGCTCATCTTGAGCAAGCCCTCGACCACCCCAAACCAGTAGGTGGCGGCCCGACCCATCCGGCACACGTGATCACCGGGCAATGCGTCGCTCACGGTGATGGCGTTTTGCACTTCGCCGCGCTCACTGGCTGTCAGGTGAGCCAACCAGGGAACACTGGCCAGCTCCGAGGGCGTGGGCGCTCGACGCCGTTGGTACAAGGAGAGATCGGCCGGCATGGGTGGACTTGTCAGACGAATGTCAGTTCAGCTAGGGGTATTCCCGGAAATGTCGTCGTAAAGACAAATAAACGTCAAAGTTGATTCTACGATCGCGGTCAGGCGTTATGGCAGTCCGGTGGGCGACATCCCCATGCAGGCTGCTTCATGACCAACAAGGATACGACATGCACACCACGTTTCCCCAATTGCTATTGAACCACGCACGCCAGCGACCGACAGCGGCTGCCTTGCGGGAAAAGGAATACGGCATCTGGCAAACCACCACCTGGAGTGATCTGACCCGCATGGTCGAGCACTTGGCGTGCGGCTTGCATCAAGCAGGACTGCACCGCGGCGAGCATCTGATTGTGGTGGGGGCCAACCGTCCTCGCCTGTATGCCACCATGCTGGCCGCACAATCGCTGGGTGCGATCCCGATCCCGCTGTATCAAGACGCCGCGGCGGCCGAATGTGTGTTCCCGATCAACAACGCCGATGTGCGTTTTGCCGTGGTGGAAGACCAGGAGCAGGTCGACAAGATGCTGGAAGTGCGCGAGCAAAGCCCGCAGTTACAGCACATCTTCTATGACGATCCGCGGGGGCTGCGCAACTACACCGAGGAGGGACTGGGTTCGCTGGATGAACTGCTCGCCGCCGGTGCCGTGTTTGCCCAGCAGCACCCGCAGTTTTTCCACCACGAGGCCGAGAAGGCGCTGCCCGGTGACGTGGCCGCGATGTTCTTCACCTCGGGCACTACCGGCAACCCCAAGGGGGTGGTGCACACCCATCTCTCGCTGATCGACCGCGCCCAGGCCGGTGCCGAGTTCGACCGGCTGACCGAACAAGAGGACGTGCTCGCCTACCTGCCGCCGGCGTGGATCGGCCAGAACATTTTCAGTTACGCCCAGTGGCTGGTGTGCGGCTATGTGGTGAATTGTCCCGAGTCGAGTGCCACCGTGACCATCGATCTGAAAGAGATTGGCCCGACTTACTACTTCGCCCCGCCGCGGGTGTTCGAGGGCATGCTCACCAGCGTGATGATTCGCATGGAAGACGCCAGCCATCTCAAGCGCCGCCTGTTTCGTCACTTCATGGACGTGGCCCAGCGTGTGGGCCCGGCGCTCATGGACGGCAAGTCCGTGGGCCTGCTCGATCGCTTGAGCTATCAATTGGGGGACTGGATGGTCTACGGTCCGCTGCGCAACAACCTGGGCTTCTCGCGCGTGCGCGTGGCCTACACCGCCGGTGAGGCGATCGGCCCCGATTTGTTCACCTTCTACCGCTCCATCGGCATCAACCTCAAGCAGCTCTATGGCTCCACCGAGACGGCGGTGTTCGTGTGCCTGCAGCCTGACCACGAGGCGCGTGCCGACACGGTGGGCGTGCCCTGCAAAGGCGTGGAAATCAAGCTGGCGGACAACGGCGAGATCCTGGTCAAGTCGCCCGGCCTGCTCAAGGAGTACTACAAGAATCCCCAGGCCACAGCGGAAGTCCTCACGGCGGACGGCTGGTACCACACCAGCGACGCCGGTTTCCTGGACAGCCATGGCCACCTCAAGATCATTGATCGCGTGAAAGATGTGGGCCGCATCAAAGGTGGGGTCAACGACGGCGCCATGTTTGCGCCCAAGTATGTCGAGAACAAGCTCAAGTTCTTCCCGCATATCAAGGAAGTGGTGGCTTATGGCGATGGCCGCGAGAAAGTCTGCGTGATGCTCAATATCGACTTCGACGCGGTGGGCAACTGGGCCGAGCGCCGCAACCTGCCCTATGCAGGCTACACCGATCTGGCGGGCAAGCCTGAGGTCTATGAACTGATTCAGGGTTGTGTCGAGAAAGTCAATGCCGACCTGGCCGAAGACGCCTTGCTGGCAGGTAGCCAGGTCAGCCGCTTCCTGGTATTGCACAAGGAACTCGATGCGGACGACGGCGAACTGACCCGTACAAACAAAGTGCGCCGCGGTTTCATCGCCGAGAAATACCAGCCCTTGATCGATGGACTGTACGGCGGCAAACACGAGCAGTTCATCGAGACGGTGGTCAAGTTCGAAGACGGTCGTACCGGCAGCGTGAGCGCCACGCTGAAGATTTCCGATGCGAAGACATTCACTCCTGTGAAGGTGGCGGCATGAGCAAGGTCATTGGCGATGTCATTCTTGACGTCCAGAACATCAGCTTGCGGTTTGGTGGCGTGAAGGCGCTGACGGATATTTCCTTCAACGTCAAAGAGCACGAGATCCGCGCCATCATCGGCCCCAACGGAGCGGGCAAGAGCTCCATGCTCAACTGCATCAATGGTGTGTACACCCCCTCCGAGGGCTCGATCACCTTTCGGGGTCAGACCTTCAACCACATGAACAGCCGCCAAGTCGCGGAGATGGGCATTGCTCGCACGTTCCAGAATCTGGCCTTGTTCAAAGGCATGAGCGTGATCGACAACATCATGTCGGGTCGCAACCTCAAGATCAGGAGCAACATCTTTTTGCAGGCTTTGCGCATCGGGCCTGCCGAGCGTGAAGAGATTGAGCATCGCGAGAAGGTCGAGCACATCATCGACTTCCTGGAGATCCAGGCGTTTCGTAAAACGCCGGTGGGTCAATTGCCCTACGGCTTGCAAAAACGTGTCGACCTGGGCCGCGCCCTGGCCATGGAGCCGCAAGTGTTGCTGCTTGATGAACCCATGGCAGGCATGAACCTGGAGGAGAAACAGGACATGTGCCGATTCATCCTGGATGTGAATGATGAATTTGGCACCACCATCGTATTGATCGAACACGACATGGGGGTGGTGATGGACATTTCCGACCGCGTGGTGGTGCTCGACTACGGCAAGAAGATCGGCGACGGTGCTCCCGACGACGTGCGCAACAACGAAGATGTGATTCAGGCCTACCTCGGCACGTCTCACTGAGCCCACAAAGGACAAGACATGGCATTCTTTCTAGAAACCCTGTTTGGCGGCCTGATGGCCGGCATGCTGTACTCCCTGGTGGCGCTGGGCTTCGTGCTGATCTTCAAGGCCTCGGGGGTATTCAACTTTGCGCAAGGCGCGATGGTGCTGTTCGCCGCCCTGGCCATGGCCCGTTTCTCCGAATGGATTCCGCTATGGCTGGATTTGGACAACAAGTGGATCGGCAACCTGCTCGCTTTCGCTGTGTCGACAGTGCTGATGTTCGTGCTGGCCTGGTTGATTGAGCGCTTGGTATTGCGGCATCTGGTGAACCAGGAGGGCGTGACGTTGCTCATGGCCACCCTGGGCATCACCTACTTCATTGACGGCTTTGGTCAGACGCTGTTTGGCAGCGACATCTACAAGATCGACGTTGGCATGCCCAAGGATCCGATGTTTGTGCTGGAAGGCCTCTTTGACGGCGGCGTGATGATTAACCAGGAGGATGTGATCGCTGCCGTGGTGGCGGCGGTGCTGGTGGCCGCACTTTCGCTGTTCTTCCAGAAAACCAGCACCGGTCGTGCTCTGCGTGCGGTGGCCGACGATCACCAGGCGGCGCAGTCAATTGGCATCCCGCTCAACCGCATCTGGGTCATTGTGTGGTGTGTGGCGGGCATCACCGCGCTGGTGGCCGGCATCATCTGGGGCTCCAAGTTGGGGGTGCAGTTCTCGCTCACGACGGTGGCCTTGCGTGCGCTGCCCGTGATCATCTTGGGTGGTTTGACCTCCGTGCCGGGGGCCATCATCGGCGGGCTGATCATTGGCGTGGGTGAGAAACTCTCCGAGGTCTACCTGGGGCCGATGGTGGGTGGGGGCATTGAAATCTGGTTTGCCTACATGTTGGCACTTGTGTTTCTGTTGTTCCGTCCGCAAGGCCTGTTCGGGGAAAAAATCATTGATCGCGTGTGACGCACACCAGCAACGATTGTTCAACCCAGACCCACGCGACACAACACAGTCAGGCCCAGCGGATTGCCCTAACCCGATCATCGAAAGACACAGCCATGTTCTACAGAGAAAACGGTCAATTCAAGACCTCCTACCAGGCGGATCAACAGATTTTTCCGATTGACCAGGACCGCTGGGCGATCGCGGCTATCGTGGCTTTCGCGGCCTTTGTCCTGCCCCTTATGGTGGACGAGTATCTCTTTCGTGCCATCCTGATCCCTTTCCTGATCCTCTCCTTGGCCGCACTGGGAGTGAACATCCTGGTGGGGTATTGCGGGCAGATTTCATTGGGTTCGGGGGCCTTCATGGCGGTGGGCGCTTATATGGCCTACAACACCTACATCCGCATTGAGGGGGTGCCGCTGATCTTCGCGATCCTCTTGGGGGGCTTCTTTGCCACGCTGGTGGGCATCGCATTCGGTATCCCCAGTCTTCGGGTGAAGGGTTTGTACCTCGCGGTGGCCACCCTGGCTGCACAGTTCTTCTGCGATTGGGCTTTTCTGCGTGTGGGCTGGTTCACCAACAACAATGCATCGGGCTCTGTGTCTGTGTCAGACCTGAGTGTGCTGGGCTTGTCCATCAGCACTCCGGTGGAGAAGTACTGGTTCTGCCTTGGTTTCTTGGTGGTCTTTGGTTTGCTGGCCAAGAACCTGGTGCGCAGCGCCATTGGTCGAGAGTGGATGGCCATCCGCGACATGGACGTGGCGGCGGCCGTGATCGGTATTCGACCCATGTACGCCAAACTGAGCGCCTTTGCCGTGAGTTCCTTCATCGTGGGGGTGGCTGGCGCGTTGTGGGGCTTTGTGCACCTGGGCTCCTGGGAGCCGGCTGCGTTCTCCATTGACCGCTCGTTCCAACTTCTGTTCATGGTGATCATCGGCGGCATGGGCTCCATCATGGGCAGTTTCTTTGGTGCGGCGTTCATCGTGGCGTTGCCGATTTTTCTCAACCAGTTCCTGCCCTGGGCTGGAGACCTGGTGGGGGTGGCGATATCCACCGCTGCGGTGTCCCATGCTGAATTCATGATCTTCGGCGCGCTGATCGTCTGGTTCTTGATTGTCGAGCCCCATGGCTTGGCCAAGCTGTGGTCGATCGGCAAGCAGAAGTTGCGTTTGTGGCCTTTCCCGCATTGATTTCTTGTCAGCGTTGTGTTTTTATTTTTCCCTGCTTCTCATTCTTTAAGGAGACATCTCATGAAGCTTCGTCAATTCGTTTTGTCCGCTGCTGTGGTTGCCGCTGGCGTGTCCAGTGCGCTGGCGCCGTCGGTGGCCTCGGCTCAAGCCAAAGAGCAGTTTTTCCCCGTGTTGGTGTATCGCACGGGCGCCTATGCGCCCAATGGCATCCCGTTTGCCAACGGCTACGTGGATTACCTCAAACTGGTCAACGCGCGCGGCGGCATCAATGGCGTGAAACTCAGTTTTGAAGAGTGCGAAACCGGCTACGCCACGGACCGTGGCGTGGAGTGCTACGAACGCCTGAAGGGCAAAGGTGCCACCCTGTTCCAACCGCTCTCCACCGGTATCACTTTCGCCCTGACTGAAAAAGCACCTGGCGACAAAATCCCGCTCGTCACAGCGGGTTACGGTCGAAGTGAGTCCCAAGACGGTGGCGTCTTCAAATGGAACTTCCCGATCGCGGGCACCTATTGGGTGGCTGGGGACATCATCATTCAGGAAATCGCCAAAAAATTGGGTGGTGCCGACAAACTCAAGGGCAAGCATATTGCCCTCGTCTACCACGACAGCCCTTTTGGTAAGGAAGCCATTCCTATCCTGCAGGAACGTGCCAGTATGCACGGCTTCAAGCTCAGCTTGCTGCCGGTGACGCACCCGGGGGTCGAGCAAAAATCTACCTGGCTGCAGATTCGTCGAGATCGCCCCGACTATGTCGTCAATTGGGGCTGGGGTGTCATGAACTCGACCTTGGTCAAAGAGGCACAGGCCACCGGTTATCCCCGCGACAAGATCTACGGCGTGTGGTGGGCCGGCGCTGAACCCGATGTCAAAGACATTGGCGAAGGCGCCAAAGGGTACAACGCCATCACGATGCAGCACGGTGCCGAGCCGAACGCTGACTTTGTCAAGGAAATCCTTGAGAAAGTTCATGGCAAAGGCCAGGGTACAGGTCCCAAGGACGAAGTGGGTCAGGTGCTCTATGTGCGTGGCGCCATGAGTGCGATGTTCGGGGTGGAAGGCGTTCGCCGCGCGCAGGAACGTTTCGGCAAAGGCAAAGTGATGACCGGCGAACAAGTTCGTTGGGGTCTGGAGAACTTGGATCTGACCCAGGCCAAGCTGGATAGCCTGGGATTCAAAGGCGTGATGCGCCCGATCTCCACCAGCTGTCAGGATCACATGGGTGCCAGCTGGGGTCGTATCCACACGTGGAACGGTAGCAAGTGGGAGTTCTCCAGCGACTGGTACCAGGCGGACGAAATGATCATCAAGCCGATGGTCAAGGCTGCGGCGGACAAATACGCAGCCGAGAAGAAGCTGTCCCGTCGTGCCCCGGCGGATTGCCAATCCTGATACCCGGGGTGTGAAGGTCTCGTGCGGGGTCAGCGGATCTGCGGCTCATGCAGATCCGCTGACCTGCGCAACCAGAGCCCCTGCTCCTTGGGGTGGCTGCTCGTGAGCAGCCACCAGATGAAAGAGCCGACAACGACTCTTTCATCTGGTCACAACCGACAAGGTTCATCATGAACACGAAAAACATCGTTCTGAATGTCAATGGCATCGAGGTCATCTACAACCACGTGATCCTCGTGCTCAAGGGCGTTTCGCTGCAGGTGCCCGAGCAAGGCATCGTGGCCATCCTCGGCGGCAATGGCGCGGGTAAGACCACCACGCTGCGCGCCGTCTCCAACCTGCTCAAGGGTGAGCGCGGCGAAGTGACCAAGGGCAGCATCGAGCTGCGTGGCGAGCGCATTGAAAACCTCTCGCCCGCCGATCTGGTCCAGCGCGGCGTGGTGCAGGTGATGGAAGGTCGTCATTGCTTTGCCCACCTTACTATCGAAGAGAACCTGCTGACGGGCAGTTACACCCGCACCGACAAGGGCGAGATCGCAGCCAACTTGGAGAAGGTCTACACCTATTTCCCTCGCCTGAAAACTCGCCGCACGTCGCAGGCTGCCTACACCTCGGGAGGCGAGCAGCAGATGTGTGCCATTGGGCGCGCGCTGATGTGCAACCCCAGCATGGTGCTGCTCGATGAGCCCTCGATGGGCCTGGCGCCGCAAATCGTGGAAGAGGTGTTCAACATCGTGAAGGACCTCAATGAGAAGGAAAAGGTGACTTTCCTGATTGCCGAGCAAAACACCAACATGGCACTGAAATACGCCGACTACGGTTACATCATGGAGTCCGGCCGTATCGTGATGGACGGTGCTGCTGACTACTTGCGCAGCAACGAGGACGTCAAGGAGTTTTACCTGGGCGTGGGTGGGGGTGAGCGCAAGAGCTTCAAGGACGTGAAGAGCTACAAGCGACGCAAGCGCTGGCTGGCCTGATGCGCTCACAGTTGCCTTGTCCACTCCTTTGTGTACCGATTTTTCATGAAGCACCTCGATTCACTCGAAACCCGACTGCCGCAAGACCGTGAAGCCGCCTTGATGGCCGCTTTGCCCGTTCAGATCGCGCACGCGCAACAACACAGCGCTGCGTTCGCCGGCATTCTCAGCGGTGTGAACGCAGCAGCCATCACCAGTCGCACGGCCCTGGCGAGCTTGCCCGTGACCCGCAAGCACGAGTTGCTGGAGCGACAGCAGGCCCAGCGTGCCACAGACCCATTCGGAGGCTTTTCCACCATCGGCTGGAAAGGCCTGGTGCGGTCCAGCGGTGCACGCCGCGTCTACCAATCCCCGGGTCCCATCTATGAACCCGAAGGTGCTGGTGCCGATTACTGGCGAGCGGCCCGTGCCATGGCGGCCGCTGGTTTTGAGGCTGGCGACCTGGTGCACAACTGTTTCAGCTACCACCTCACGCCGGGCGCTTGGATCATGGAAAGTGGCGCGCATGCGCTGGGGTGTACGGTCATCCCGGGCGGCGTGGGTAACACCGAGCAACAATTGGCCGCCGTTGCCGATCTTCGTCCGGTGGCGTATTCAGGTACACCCAGTTTTCTGAAGATTTTGATTGAGAAGGCCACTGAGGCGGGGCAACGACTGTCCATCACCAAGGCCATGGTTTCAGGCGAAGCCTGCCCGCCGTCCCTGCGTGACTGGTTCACCCAGCAAGGTGTGGTCGCTTACCAGTGCTATGCCACGGCTGATGTGGGACTGATTGCCTACGAAACGTCAGCCCGCGAAGGCCTGGTCCTGGACGAGGGTGTGATCGTTGAAATCGTGCGTCCCGGCACCGGTGACCCGGTGGCCGAGGGTGAGGTGGGTGAAGTGGTGGTCACTGTCCTCAACCCCGACTACCCTTTGATTCGTTTTGGCACCGGCGACCTGTCGGCCGTGTTGCCAGGCGCGTGTCCGACCGGGCGCACCAACACCCGCATCAAAGGTTGGATGGGGCGAGCTGATCAAACCACCAAGGTGCGCGGCATGTTTGTGCACCCGGGGCAGGTCGACCAGGTGGCCAAGCGCTTTCCGGCCGTGCTCAAGGCGCGGCTGGTGGTCACGGGTGAAATGGCCAACGACCAGATGACCATGCGCGTGGAAAGTCGCGAGATCACCCAGGAGTTGCAACGGGCCCTGGCGGATGCTGTGCGCGATGTCACCAAGCTGCGCGCTGAGGTGGAGTTGGTGGTGCCGGGAACCTTGCCCAATGATGGCAAGGTCATCGAGGACGCCCGCAGTTACAAGTGACGTGTCAACCCCGTCAGATCAACCAATTGACGGGTGCGTAGGTAAATTTTCCATTGCCAGCTGTTGGCGGTTGACACTACCATCAACCTCATCAATTGAATAAGGAGGATGTGATGCGTCGATCATGGTCTGCTCTGGCTGGGTGTGTTCTGGCACTGGCAGCTTGGCCCATGGCTGCCCAGGCCGCCGATTTCCCCATCAAGGACAAACCCGTTACCCTGATCGTGCCCTTTGCAGCTGGCGGCCCCACGGACCGTGTGGCACGCGACCTGGCCGAGGCCATGCGCAAAAGCCTGGGCGTGAGTGTGGTGGTTGAAAACGCCGCCGGAGGTCCTGGGGGTCTGATTGGCGCGACCAAGGCGGCACGCGCCACTGCAGATGGTCACACCCTGCTGGTGCACCACATCGCCATGGGTATTTTCCCCTCGCTGGTTCGCAACCTGCCGTTCAAGGTGGACAGCGACTTCACCTACTTGGGCATGATCAACGACGTCCCCATGACCCTGATTTCCAAGCCTCAATTGCCCGCCAACAATTACAAGGAATTGGTGGGCTGGGTTCAGGCCAACAAGGGGCGTATCAACCTGGCCAATGCCGGACTGGCTTCGGCCTCGCATTTGTGCGGCATGCTCTGGCAGGCCTCGGTGCAAGTGGACATGACCACCGTGCCCTACAAGGGAACGGCCCCGGCCATGACGGACTTGATTGGTGGCCAGGTGGATCTGATGTGCGACCAAACCACCAACACCACCTCGCAGATCGAAGCCAAGAAGGTCAAGGTGTTTGGGGTGACCACCGTCAAGCGCTTGAACACGCCGGCCTTGAAAGATGTGCCCACCTTGGATGAGTCAGGACAAAAGGGTTTCCAGGTCACGATTTGGCACGGTTTGTATGGCCCCAAGACGCTAGAACCCGACGTCCAAGCCAAAATCAACACCGCCTTGAAAGCGGCACTCAAGGATCCGGAATTCATCAAGAAACAAGAAGGCTTGGGTGCCGTGGTGATTGCCGACAAGCGCGCCGAGCAAGCCGATCATAAAAAATTCGTGGTGGACGAAATTGCCCGCTGGACGCCGATCATCAAGGCGGCCGGCGTGTACGCGGATTGAGTCCAGGTGGCTGAAGATGATGCGCCAAGGCCTGGCGCGCTGGTATCCTTCGGCCCATGCCCACTCTACTGATCACCACCCCCGATGGCGCCGAGCACGATGTGTCGGCGCAGCCCGACCGCAGTTTGCTTCAGATTGTGGATGACGCCCGCCTAGACGGCCTGGTGGCCGAATGCGGCGGTAGCTGTGTGTGTGCCACCTGTCACTGCATCGTGCATGAGGACGATGTGTCCCGCGTTGCGCCCCCCGGCGACGATGAAAACCAGATGCTTGACTTCACGGCTACCGACCGTGAGCCTGGCAGTCGTCTGGCCTGCCAGCTCAAGATCGACGCTTCGCATGAAGGACTGCGTGTGCGCATCGCCCAGCGCCAGTTCTGATCGACGACTCAACCTTCGTGGCCGAGTAACTCGAAGGGTCGCTCTGCTTTGACCAGCATCACAGTGCAGGGCGCGTCCATGGCCACCTTGATCGGCACGGTAGCGATCAGGCGTTGTAACTGCAAGCCATGAGTGGCTGCTCCCATCACGATCAAATCCACGGCATTGCCGTGTGCATAGCGCAGCAAGGCGGTGGCCACATCGCCAGACTCGAGCACATGAAATGAGGCCTGATGGTCGCTCAGGTCCAACGGCTGCGCCCAGCGCTGCAGTTGCGCCAACTGTTGCCGGTGCAAGGCGGTTTCACTGCGCGCACTGTCGGTGCTGCTGCTGGCGTTGGGCGACATCACCGTGATCACGGCCAGTCGCGCGCCGGGTCGATTGCCCAGCGAACGCTGGGCGGCTGCGCGAAGAGAATACAAGGTCGCTTCGCTGACATCCTCGTGAGGCATGGCCACCATCACGATGGGCACCTCGCGAATTTGCAGTTGTGCGGGCAAAGCGCTCGGCTGGTAGTGCTGGCCTGCCGCCCACAGCCAGCGCCGCAGTTGCGCCCACCAGCCAACGCCCTGGCGGGCCAGCCCACGGACTTGCACATGTTCCGGGTGACGCAGATCAAAGGCCAGGTGCGCTGCCGAGGGGTAACGGTCTTGCGCCTGTGCCTGCAGGCAGCGCAGGATGACTTCCTGTAGCCAGTCGGGCAGATCGGGGCGATGCTGTTGCGGCGGTGCAGGCTTCATCCACAGACGCTGGCGCAAACCGCCCTGGGTTTGTGGATCGCCAAAGGGCAATTCGCCGGTGGCCAATTCGTAGAGGATGACACCCAGGGCAAAAATATCGCTGCGAGGGTCTCCCCGCACGCCGACCACTTGCTCGGGCGCCATCCAGGTGGGTGACCCCACCGCCTTGCGCAGTTCCTCGGCCAGCAAGTCCGGGTAGTGCGCGTGGCAGGACAAACCAAAGTCGAGCAGCACCACGCGGCCATCCGGGCACAGCAGCAGGTTGGCGGGCTTGAGGTCGAGGTGGCAAACGTTCTGGGCATGCAGGCTTTGCAAGGCCTTGGCGGTGGCCACGCCGATACGGATCAGCTCTTCCACGCGAACAGGCGTGCGCTCGGCCTGCTGGACATCCAACCATTGCTGCAGGCTTTGACCAGGGATATGTTCCATCACCAGATAGGGCAAGTGGAGGAGGTCGCCACTGGCCACCAAGCGCGGCACGTAGGCGCCTTGCAGCACTTGCAGCATCTGCAACTCGACCTCGAAGCTCACGATGTTCTCGGCCCCATCGCCCGCGGTCATGCGGGGCACTTTCATCACCATGGGAAATGGTGAGGGACGCGCGTCTGCGTAAGAGACCTCATACACATGGGCCATTCCGCCCGCGTGCAAGCATTTGCCAATCCGAAAACCGTCCAGCTCGGTGCCAGGGGCCATCAGCTTCATCGTCCTGACTCCAGTCGGTGCGCCAGCGCCTCGTCCAACCCTGCGGCACGCACGGCGTGTGCAGCGGCCACATGGTCGTAGCGTACGCGCCAAAATGTCAGCTGGTGTCGGTCCAGATCCAGCAGGGCGTAGCCAGCCCGCGTATCACCATCGCGAGGTTGACCCACCGATCCCACGGTGGCGATCCAGCGTCGGTGCGCGGGGACCGGGATGGGAACGCCCGGAACCGGTGTGAAGCGCATGAGTTGCCCCCCCTGACCTCGGTAGTACAAGGTCTGGTGGTGTACATGCCCGCCCATCACAAAACGCACCTCGGGATACTGGTCGGTGGCGGCTTGCAGGCTGCGTGCTGCACTGCCCTCGTCTTCCACGTAGCGCCATTGCTCGGGTTCGTTGACACTGGCGTGCACCACCATCACGGATTCAAGGCGCACCGTGAGCGGCAAACTCGCCAACCATTGCCGATCGGCCTCGGACAGGCGTTCATGCGTCCAGCGCGCGGTGAACTCGCCTTGCCGTGACGCTGGCACGGGGGGAGTCACCGCCATCGCATCATGGTTGCCGCGCAGCACCGTCGCGCCCGCCTCGGCCATCCGCTGGCATTGCGCCACCACGGCTTCGGGCTCAGGCCCGTAGCCCACGAGGTCCCCCAGGAGGGCCCACTGATTCGCGCCTTGGGCTTGGGCGTGCGTCAGGCAGGCCTCCAGTGCACGCGCGTTGGCGTGCAGGTCAGAGAGCAGGGCCAGCTTCATGCCGCAACGAGCCTGTGAGGCGTAGCGGTGTGACTCAGTAGTGGTACACGCCTTGTCCGGTCTTGCGTCCCAGGCGACCGGCCGCCACCATTTCCTTCAGCAGTGGACAAGGGCGGTACTTGCTGTCGCCGAACTCATGAAGGTAGACCTCCATCACCGCCAGGCACACGTCCAGGCCGATCATGTCAGCCAGTGCGAGAGGGCCAATCGGGTGGTTGCAGCCCAGGCGCATGCCCGCGTCGATGTCATCCGGTGTGGCCAGGCCCTCGGCCAGCACGAAGAACGCCTCGTTGATCATGGGCACGAGGATGCGGTTGACCACAAAGCCCGGTGCGTTCTTGACCGTGATGGGGCTTTTGCCCAGACGCTTGGCCAGGTCGTGCACCGTCGCGTGTGTGGCATCGCTGGTTTGCAGGCCACGGATGATTTCCACCAACGCCATCATGGGCACCGGGTTGAAGAAGTGCATGCCGATGAAGCGGTCGGGGCGCTGAGTGACGGCCGCCAGTTGCGTGATGGAGATGGACGAGGTGTTGGACGCTAAAATGACCGAGTCAGGCAGCACGGCTTCAACCTGCTGCAGGATCTTGATTTTCAGTGCGTGATTTTCGGTGGCGGCTTCGATCACCAGATCGCAGTTGGCGAAAGCCTCGTAGCGGGTGGACGTGGTGATGCGGCCCAAAGCGGCCTGTTTGTCAGCGGCGCTGATCTTGTCCTTGCTCAGCAAACGCTCCAGGCTCTTGTCAATGGTGGCCAGGCCTTTGTCCAGGGCGGCTTGGGCAATATCGACCATCACCACGGTCAGGCCCGAGATGGCGCAGGTTTGGGCGATGCCGTTGCCCATGGTGCCGGCGCCGATGATGCCGATGGATTGAATGCTCATGGAAGTCCTTTCGTTTGCTCTGACGGATAGCGGGAAGTTCTGGTCTGCATCGTACCCAATCTAGCTTGCACCATGCCAACAAATCAGCCCTCCCACGCAGATGACCGCACCGATGCGGGCCGCGAGTTGCCGGGACCGCTGGTGCTGTGCGCTGACGATTACGCGGTGCATGCGCCAGCCAGTGCCGGCATTCTCGAACTGGCTCGTCGCCAGCGTCTGAGTGCCACCAGTGTGATGGTGCTGTCGCCCAGGTGGGCCGAGGACGCCGCCCCGCTGCGCGAACTGCGTGATCAGATCGATGTAGGCCTGCACCTGGACTTCACCAGCCCGATGGCCTGCGACGCGGGCTTTGGGCGGTCTGTGGGCGGCATGATGTGGCGCTCGCTCTGGCCGCTGGGGCAATCACTGCGCCAGCGGTGGCGTGAAGCGATCGAGCAGCAGTGTGATGCGTTTGAACATCACTGGCGTCACGCCCCCGATCATATGGATGGCCACCAGCATGTACAGCAGTTCCCCGGCCTGCGAGACCTGGTGTTGGAGGTCCTCCAGCATCGCTACGGCCATGGCGAACGCCGGGCCTGGTTGCGCGTTTCACGGGTGGGACAGTCGGATGTGAAGGCGACCATCATTACCCGCTGGGGGGCTCAACTTTGGGCACAGCAGTTGAAGGCGGCAGGCTGGCGCGGTCTGGCACCCTTGCGTGGCGCGTATGACTTCACCGGTGGGCGTGACTCGTATGCGCGTCGCATGCGAGGGTGGTTGTCTCAAGCCCGCCTGGACGGAGGGATGATCATGTGTCACCCGGCCCAGTCTGTGTATGCCGGGGATGACATCGGTGATGCCCGGGTATGGGAGTACGAGTACTTGTCCTCCGATGTGTTTGCGCACGACCTGAGCGCGACCGGCTTGCAGTTGGTTCGAGGCAGCGCACTACACTTGCCGTCATGACCCGAGCCGTTTCGTATGCGCGCGATGCGCTGTGGCTGTGCCTGCCCTGGTTGTTGCTGGTGCTGGTGCTGGCCTGCTTGCGCCCGATGGCCGTTCCCGATGAAGGGCGCTATGGCGAGATCGGTCGCTGGATGTGGATCAGCGGCGACTGGATGGTGCCGCGACTGGATGGCATTCCGTTTTTTCACAAGCCCCCGCTGTTGTACTGGTTGGAGGCGCTGAGTGTGGGCCTGTTGGGCCCTCAAGTTTGGGCCGTTCGTCTGGTGCCCATGCTGCATGCCGCCTTGATGCTGATCGGCTTGTACACCGTGACCCGGCAATGGGCCGGAGAAGCACTGGCACGCCGCGCGGCGTTGATGCTGGGCAGCAGCCTGGCATTTCTGGTGGGGGGGCAGTATGTCAACCATGACATGTTGGTGGCTTGCTGGATCAGCCTGGCCATTCTGTGTTTTGGCTGGTCGTTCGCGTCGGGCGAGCGGCCCCATGTGGGTTGGGCGCGCGCCGGGTTCGTGGCGTGTGGCCTGGGCATTCTGAGCAAGGGCCTGATTGGCTTGGCGCTGCCGGGTCTGGTGCTGCTGCTGTGGATCGGCTGGACGCGCCAGTGGGGCAAGATTCTGCGACTGCCGTGGTTCAGTGGGCTGGCCCTTTTTTGCCTGATCACGCTGCCGTGGTTTGCACTGGCGGAGCAACATCACCCGGGCATGCTGGGGTACTTGTTTGGCACGCACCAATTCGGGCGCTTCACCGCCACCACGTTCAACAATGCTAGACCTTGGTGGTTTTACGGTGTGGCCGTGCTGGTGCTGTGGGGCATGTGGCTTCCCTGGACGTTGGTGGCCGCTTGGCAAGCGTTTCGACGTCAGTCCCTTCGTGGATTGGAGTCGTTGGGGATGTACTCATCCACGGAGCAAGCCACCAAGCTGCGCAGCCTGGCCTGGATCTGGGTGGTGGCAATTCTGGGATTTTTCTCGATCCCCAACTCCAAACTCCTGGGCTACGCCTTGCCTGTGGTACCGGCTTTGGCGGTGTTGTCGGCGCTGGGCTGGTCGTCCATGCAGGGCTGGCGATGGCAGCGTTGGCTGTGGCGAGGCTTGTTGGTGCTGGGTGTGGTGCTCGCCGTCGGCGCCAATCATGTGGCCGGACAGTTCATTGACAAGTTCAGCAGTCGGGACGTGGCAGCGGCACTCGCTTGTCGGGCAGGTCCTGCTGATCCGGTGTCTGTGTTGGGGGGCTATCCTTATGATTTACCGTTCCTGTCAAGGCGTTCAGCGCCAATGCAGGTGATGCAGGATTGGGCTGGCTTACAGGGCAAGTTGGGAGATGAATGGCGAAGCGAGTTGCTCGACGGGGCTCGCTTTGATGCCCAGGCGGCGGCGGTGCTGGTCCCGCTCTCGACATTGCCGACCCTGGCTGGTGTCCCAGGTCAGTGGTTGGTGGTGGCGCACACGGCCCTGCCCGAATTGGCGCCAGCGCTGGGTGCTTTTGAGCGACGTGTCGAGGGTCGCAACTGGTCCTTGTACCGCAGTCCGGGCACGAGCGAACAAGCCAACTGCTCGCCTTGAGTTACTGCACGCCAAGCGGCGAACTCAGCGCTTGAACGCCCAGAAGCGCCCAAGTACAAACGTCTGAGCAGCGGCCACGATCAGGGCGGCGATCAAGGCGGGTAGAGCGGGCCACCCGAGCCCCCGGTGCAAGAGCATGAACACCCCTTCATTGCACGCAAAACCCGCCAACGCGCTGGCACCAAAGCGCCATAGGCTTTGTAGCACTCCCGTGCCGGTATCCGCGAAGCTGAGCCAGCGATGCCCAACAAAGCTGACCACAAAGGCGACACCAAATCCTGCAGCATTGGAAATTTCTGGCCACAGGCGGGTGACTTGATTGAGCCAGACAAAGACGCCTAAGTGCGTCAAGGCCGCGGCCCCACCGACCAGCAAAAACCATCCTCCGCTGCGTGCCCAATGGGATGCGCTGGGGGACGGCGTGGTGGGCTCGGCGGATCCGTTCATAGTGGCAGGGAGGGTTGCGAGCTGTCCGCCACCCCCTCGGCTTTGGCGACACGGGGTGAGCGTGCGCGTTCACGCGGCTCGGCTTGCGGGTCAGGCAAGCCACGGCCCAAGCGTTGGCGAACCCAGTAGGTGGGCCGCTGCTTGACCTCTTCGTAAATGCGCGCCACGTATTCCGCCAGGACGCCGATGGACAACAATTGAATCCCGCTGAAGAACATCAAGCCCACCACGATGGT